>Ga0302186_10000246_pt1 | contig 50042 bp, 63 predicted proteins | sample II_Bog_E1_2_FD_198782 | JGI IMG/M metagenome (GOLD analysis project Ga0302186, IMG submission 198782) | Peat permafrost microbial communities from Stordalen Mire near Abisko, Sweden - II_Bog_E1_1 | ecosystem: Environmental > Terrestrial > Soil > Wetlands > Peat | place: Sweden: Abisko...
TTTTTTCAAAAATGTACTAATTTCCTGGTCACAATTATAATTAAGAAAAATAAAGTAAATTATAAAATTTTATTTTTAAGGGACAACTAAAAAAAAATTTTAAATTTTTTGCACAGAAATTTTATCAAGAAATTTAAGTTTATAAATTTTTTTTAGTTTTTGGTAAAAAAGAAAAAAACCAAACTGGCATAAAGTAACAAATATATATCAAAATCTTTTCCAATTTAAAATGGGACAATGTGTGATTAAGGATTGTGGATTTAATGTTCAAAAGCTCAATGAGCCTGAACGGCAGAACCTCAATAATTTTTTAAAAGAAGTTTTCTTTCTCAATTTTTTTGGATCTTTATTATTTTTTTTTTAGAGAATCAAAGAAAGATATAGCACTCTTGAGAAACAAAAGCAAACTATTTCTCAAAAAACTCATTCTTCTCTTGCAACTGATCAAATTTATAAAAAAAATGCAAAAAACACGAGCAATTCAATTACTTCCAATGAAGAAGAAAATGGTGACGATGGACACTCTAATTTTCAAATGGGTTTTTTTTTTATTTTAAGAAGAAAAATTATTTTAAATTTTAAGAAAACGAACCCCAACCTCAAGTCAACACCAATAAATCATCAGGTCCTTCCTCACCTTCGAGAAACCTGAAAAAATTCAAAGATTTAACCCTAAATGAAACATTCTTGCAAAACAAGCATTTTTTCACTCCGAAAAGTTCTGAAGAAGAGGCGTTTAAAAACATCCCCAAAATCAATCACGCAAAGAACCCAAGCATCGACTTCCAGAAAAAAATTGAACCATCTCCCAAATCCACTGCTATGAAAACGACTGAAACAAATAATGAAAAAAAGTTTCAAAATGGCTTTCAAAACAATTTCTTCAACCCGATTCAAATGCATATTGAAAGTCCTGAGAACCGAACCCCTACAAAAATGGAATTCGGGAACATTTTTACTGAAGAAGAACTCTCAGATGTCAGCGGTGACATGGAAAATTTCGAGAAGAAGTTCCCTCAGGAAATAATCGAGAAATATAGTAAAAAAAGTAAGACGAAAATAAACTAATGTTCTACTTATATTAAAAAACTTGGGCATTTTGGTAATTTTTATATCAGATCTCTCTCGCTATAAAATAAATAATCTGGGGTTTTTCGAAAATTAAGGGACTTTCCAAATTTTTGTAAAATCATAAACAATTTTTACTATTAAAAAAATAATAGTTCAAAAAATTTTTAAAAATTATCAATAATGAGCAATTGAGCATTTTTATTTTTCTTGAAAAGCAAGATATTTTATACTTTATTTTAATAAAGCAAGTGAATATTAGGGCAATTATAATAAAATTTCGAGAAATAAATTTTTTTTGAAATGATAACCACTCACCTCAACTAATTTTGGCAACCCCTCCCGTCAAAATGAAACCAACAGTTCAAATCACTCCAGGGAAAGTCATTTCTCAACGTTTTGTCATTTCGAAGAAAATTGGTGAAGGTTCTTTCGGATGTGTGTATCAAGGGTATGATATTCAGAATGATCAGAATGTTGCAATAAAATTAGAAGAATTTGACAAAAACGATGATAAAATGAAAAAAGAAAGCCTCCTGAAAGAAGCGAAGCTTCTTTATGAGTTGAAGGGGGAAAAAGGTATTCCCCAAATGTCTTATTTTGTGAAAACAGAGACAAAAAGGATTTTAGTGATGTCTCTTTTGGGAATAAATTTAGAAACACTGTTTCAGAAGCAAAAAAAACGTTTCTATTTAAAGACTGTGATCTCATTGGCCGACCAGATGTTGACAAGATTGGAACAGATACATGCAAAGGACATTATTCACCGGGATCTCAAACCAGAAAATTTTCTAATCAGCAATGACCCGTCAGATGAACTCATCTATTTAATTGATTTTGGGCTATCGAAAAAATATAAAGTCAAAGGAGGAACTCACACCCCATTCAAACAAAACGTGGGCCTCGTCGGAACTGCTCGTTATGCTAGCTTGAATGCACATATGGGCAACGATCAATCCAGAAAAGATGATTTAGAATCCTTGGGTTACATTTTAATATACTTTTTGAAGGGATCCCTACCTTGGATGAACATTAATGCCTCTAATAAAGAAGAAAAACATAAAATGATAATTGAAAAGAAAAAGAATACAGTATTTCAGAAATTATGCGAAGGGCTCCCATTCGAATTTGAACAATACCTGAATTATGTGCGAAGTTTGAGATTTGAAGAAGATCCAAATTATAATTATATGAAGACCCTTTTTCGAGGTGTGTCTTTAAGGAATCATTTCGAAAATACTTTTGAATGGAGATCGGCAAAAAATATCAGCGATAAAAACATCGAGGAGAAAGAATGTCAATTAATGAATTTGGATGATAATACCAGCAGTTCGAAAAAATCCCACTTTAAATATCAAAGATCGAAAATTTTCGCTCATTCTTTCTATCAACCGGTAAAAAATTCTTTTGTTATTTTGATAAAAAATGTTTATTAAAGAATTGCTTTAATCCACGAATTTCTAAATATTCTGATCTCACTAAAAAAATTGAGAAATTAGATGAGGCAGATTTTGAAGATGAAGACCCTCAATATGAAGATTTGGGAGTCAGCAAAGGCTATTCATCTAAAGCAAACAATCATCAAAATCAAACAAATTTCATTGATGAAAAAGATTATGATCAATTTCAGCTTTTGGAAGAATTTAATATGGGTTTTGATGATGATGTAACCATTTTCACTAAAATGGATTTCCTCAAGTTGAATCCTATTGAAAATAAAAGCTTAGGAGATCTCAACAGAAAATTTTTTCCTCATTCTGTCACATTTTCGCAATTTTTAAATGATGAAGAAAATTTCGAAGAAACGAATGAATATAGTGTTAGAACTGAAAAACTGATCGACCGAATTAATCTTTTAAGCGCCAATCACATAAAGTAGAATAAATAAACTCAGGGAAAATTCTCTTTTAATTTTTAGAAAACATCTGGGATTCTAAGAAGAGAAAATTACTATTTGGTTGCAAAAGGTGTTTATTTTTTTTTTATGAAAATCAATTTAGTACCAAAAATCATGTTATTATGACTTTGATCTTTACTTAATTCGTGAAGTATGGAAAATAATCGATTTTGTTTAAAATGAAGAAAAAATGTTGATTTTTGTAAAAATATTTTTGAAAAAAATGTAAATTTTTTGGAAAAATTCAATTAAAATCGAGAAGAATTTTAATTTAAATTTTCGCAAAAAAAGTTTCCTCCCATTTTTAATCAATCCTTGAAATTTTTTTGCTTTTTAAAATCAAAATTTAATTAAAATTATTTGGTATGCGCAATATAATAATGATATTAATTCAATTTTTATAAAAACATAGTTTCTATTTTTTTAAATGAAATGAATTCCACATTTCTGTCTAAAGAAGACTCGGAAGATTCCGAATTCCAATTCAAAGAAAATTTCTTCGCATCTACCCAGTTTATTTTTTATTTCACATTTCTATAATTTTTCCAAAAATGCAAAATGGAAAAAAAAAAGGTTATTTAATCAAAACAATAAACCCTTCCAAAAAACTCCTTTGGATTGGAAAAAGCACCTTCAAGATTCCAATTTCGTAAACGATGCTTTGAGTTTTGAAAAGTGGGATAAAAATCTTGAATTCGACACCGCGAAGTTTTTCCAAGAAGTTTTGAAGGAAATTTTATATTTTTTTTCTCAGTGTGTTGGGAAATGATCTCCCCCGAACCAGAGCCAACGAAGAATTTTTTAAAAAGGAGTCGACGAGGAGAAATTTAAGGAGTTTGACTACTTTTTATTGCAAATCGAATAATGTGAACTATCAGCAAGGATTATTGGAGGTTTGTTTTATTATTTACATTAATTTTTATGAGGGAAATAGCTTGTTATTCCATTTCTATTGTTGAGATCACCAAAATTTCGATTGAGCAAATGCTATGCTTATTTCAACAGCTTTATGAGGAAATTCTATAAAAATATTTTGCGACAAAGGGTTGGAAATTTAGAGAATTAATAAATAAACCATTTTAGTATATGAACAATAGTCAGGAATTGATTCATACAAAATCCTCAATTTATTTCTGTGAAATACTTCTCAGATATCATTCTCCATACCTACATAACCTATTTATCAAATCTGATGTGCATTTGGAGACCTTTTTGACTTCATGGATTATGACTCTCTTTTCCAAGTTTTATTTTAAATTATAATTTTTTTCATTGAAAATTACAAGAGGAACAGAATTAAATTTAGTCTACATCATTTTCAACGAATACATTAAAAAAAATAAAAAAGAATTTTTGTTTTATTTGGCAATAGCGTTGATTTTTATGAATCGGGAAGTATTTTTTCTGTTTAAAAACAATTAATTTATTACTTTTTTTTTTTATATGTCATAGAAAATCATAGAAATTGCAGGTTTGGATCCAAACGACAATTCAGAGTTGCTTATGTTCCTCAATAGAGATCTCAAAAATTTGACAACTCCTGAACAAATTCTTCAATGGTTTACATTGTATAACGAACGATTGTATTTTGAATTTAATTTTAAATTTGTAGAGCGGAAAAAATCGAAGAAAAAACACCAAAGTCATTTGAATATTTTATCGAATTTTCTGGCTTTTCAGAAAACTCAAGTAAACAAAAGAAAAAATCCATAATTATATTTTGTATTAAATCGTTTCTTAGTCCTTAGCTTAGAAGATATGCAAAATCTCCTGCAAGTCAGACAACATAAAATAATGCCAATATATCCAAATGAAATTTTGGACTATCTCTTAAAGACCGAACAGAAAAAAGACAACATATTAAAACCCATTGAAAGTCGAAACATTGAATTTTTATTCATTGATTGCAGATTGGAAAACAAGGAAGTTTGTATTTCTAAAGCATGTCATGTTCCATTAAATTTGGAAAACAAAACAGTGAATTAAATTTTTTTTTTTTTTTTTTATTTATTATAAATTTTCAATTTAGAAGTTCGATAGCTTTATTAATAAACTTCTTGAATTAAATAAGGACATACACCTTGTTTTTATCGTTTCCAATCAAAAAAAAGAATATGATTTGGTCTTAAAAATTATAAATACTCTTTATAATAACAGTAGAGATTATGTTGCCTTGCTGGAAACACCTTTCGATGTAAATATTTCTCTTTCCTTTATGAATTAATCAAGTTTTTAGAATTTGATCAAAGAGAATGAAAAATCCTTCCAGAAAGTCGATTTTACCATAAAAATAAAGGAACAAGGATTTTTTGTGAAACTAATAAATTTTTTCAAGAAATTTTTTTGAGTCAACATTTTAATGTTAAGAAAGAAAAAATTGTTATTAATTTTTTTTTTAAACTTCCTCATTAATTAAAGTTAAAATCTCATCCATCTTGAGGTCATGAAATCCTATTTATATTCGAATTAGTTTCCATCATCAAGATGATCACTCAATTTACATTTACAGGAACATATACTACAACCTCCAGAGCTAAATGATGAGTTTTTATCCATAAATTCTTCAGTCTCAAATTCATTTTCCAGGCTTTGCCGATCCCCGTTCAATCCTTTTAAAATGCTCAGATTTTTATGTTCGATATGTTCATGTTTCTCCAATTTTTCTCGAAACAAATATTCACAAATTATGTAGAAATAATGCGCAAAAACAAATCCTCCCACAATATCAATAATGTAATTGGTCCTGAGGATCAAAGTCACAAAAATCTGAGTTATCAAGCAATTTACACTCAACCATTTCAAGTATTTAAAATTCCGTTTTTTGAACTCCAACATTGAAATTGTTGACATTCCAATTTGTCCGGAATAAAAGAAATCACTTGAGCTAAAATGTGAAAAAGTTAATGAATAAACCCCGGGGTATTCCCAAATAAGGTCTGAAGGAGCTTGCATAACAAAGACACCATGCAAAATCCCTTTCAAAAAATAAAATAGGAAAAAAGTAACAAAGATTCTATAATTTTTAGCATAAAATATGAAGGTATAGAGAATTGAAAGGAGAATGAAATCCAAAAGAAGCGAGGAGTAAACTATAAAAATATTCTTGAGAATTGGATGATTCTTAAAAAAGGAATTAATAGGCTTTGTGAAGGTCACTGTTTTGTCATTAATGCAATATGTGTCCTCTTCACTCAACATATAGTTATCTATTGAATTATACACCAGAGACATCAAAAGGGCAGATACTCCTATCACTTTCAAAAGGAAGAATCTGCGATCCTCCAGATTTTTGGACCAAACGAAGCCCAAGAAATTTTGGTTTTTTTTTTCGGCTTTGGTAGTTTTTTTCATCGCATGAATTTGAAAAAATTTTGTTTTTATGGAAATTTAATTATAAAAAAAATTCATTTTTTTAAAAATAATTTTATATGGTGTTTTTTAATTTATTCTTTATCATTGTTAACTTGAGAAAGCAGCTCCCATTTTCCTTGTTCATTCTCCTAAATATGATTTCATTAGGATAAAAATTTTAATTTTCAAAAACCTGAAAAACATGAACAGTGGTTTCGGAATTAGTATTCGCAGCAGAAACCGCCAACATATTTCCCGCCAAAGACCAACTGACTCTCCAGACAGGTCCCTCGAAATTCGGAAAAACTTCCTTTTCTATCTTCATTTCATTATTATTTTCAGTCTTATATATCTTCCACAAAATCACTTTTTGATCCTAGTATTAAATTATTCACCTATATTTTTTAATAGTTATTAGTTTTAATACTTCAGAACAACTAGCCAAAAGATCGTAATCATTGCCAATTGCTGGACACCAAGCCACATCTCTCACCCAATCGCTATGTCCTTCTCCTTCACTTCCTCCCAATTTCTGACTGCATTCAAAGCTTTTTTTTACTATAAATGATTTTTATTAATTTCGCGAAAATTATTTTTCAGATACCATTGTCAAAAACCCATATTTTAATCGTATTATCACAACTGGCAGAAGCTAATTTCAAAGATGCTCGATTTTTATCTTGCGAATTTTGAGCCTTTCAAGAAATATTAAATTTAAAATGAACCAGAATATAAGTCAAGAACATTTAAATCTTCGAAATTCACCATCGGAGCCCAAGAAACTGAATTGACTCCCATATCGTGAGCCTGGAACTTTTCAGGATGCTCCCATGTATCATCATTGTTTCTAGTATAAATAGAAATGCACCCATCGGAACTACAAGCTGCCAATTTCAAACCACATTCCCAAGGGGCCCAAGAAATGCTATTTACTAAAAAAATGTTTTAAAATCGTGGATTTTTGAAAAAAACCAGATCCTTGATGCTCAGAATAACTCAAAACGAGAGCCCATTCGTTCATTTTGTTTTCTTTCCAAATGCACACTTTTTTATCAAATCCACAAGATGCTAAAATATTGCCAAATTTAGGATGAGCCCAAGAAAGTTGCCAAACTGGACCAGTGTGACTTTTTTTAAGATTATTTTATGATGAGTTCAAGGAAATTAAAAAAACGCTTTAAAAGATGCAAGCTTAATGGAAACTTCTCTCTTTGATACGTCAAACACCTTAATATATCCGTCAGAAGAGCATGTTGCCAATCGTTTTCCATAATAATCATATTGAGCATCATGCTGCCAAGGGTTGAATTTCGAAGAAATTATGAAAGAAAAAAATTTACTATCATTGCTTCATGTTTTGTATCGATTGAGGAAATTTTTTGGATAGGTTCGGCAATTTCCATGTTTAAAACAAATTCGAAAATTAAAAAAAACTATGAAGAAAAAAAATTAAAAGATTTTATTTGAAATAAAACGTTTTTTATTCAAACGTGGGAAAAAAGATACAAGTGAAAAAATCAAAAAAAGCACAAAACAATATATTTTAAAAAAATTTGAAATGCATATTTTTCTAAAAAATGTTTTTTTAATAATAGTTGTCTATTAAACAAGAACTGAAACCCATTTTTCTTTTAATTTTAATTTTTCTCCTCTTGGGAAGAAATGGCTTCATCAATCGCAATCAAATATTGAAATTTGAAAATCGCATCAAGAGCTTTCGCATAATCTTTGTTGTCCAGATTTATTTTTAAATTCTTCACAATTTCTGCCTTGTTTTTCTCATTCTCTAATTTAATTCGGGTGATATTATTTTGCTCATTCTCATAAATTTGTTCTCTGATTTCCAGAATTTTTTCCAAATATTCATCTTCTTGAATTTTCTTCTCTGTGTCATTGATGAACCCTTCTAATTTAAGCTAAAAATTACCATTATAATATTTTTCATGAAAATTAAAGTTACCATATACAATGCTCTTTTGAAATCGCTTTTTAATGTATGGTAAGCCTCATTGATATAGGCTGAATATGATTGACTATAAAGCATGACGTTCTGAAATAATTGAAAATAAAATCTTAATTTTGCAGAAAAATGACATTTTTAGACTTTCTCATCGTTTTTCATCCGATCAGGGTGGAAATTCAATTGCAACTGCTTATATTTTTGATCCAGATCCTTCAAATTTACTGTGAAAGTAGGTGCTCTAAAAGGATATGATATAAAATATGTTTTTTTGCAGAAAAATTACATCTCGAATAATTGGAAATATGATAATTTATAGATGGACTCGTAGGGATCTTGGAGGTAATTGCAGGAACCGCATACCAGGAAATTTTTGAAATGCTTTTTTTTACAATGCCAGCATGAGGAATATGAATCATTTGTTTTTGATATGTAGTATCGGAATTTCAAAGGGTACTGATTTAATTTGGCGAACTGACCTTGAAAAAAAAACATTTTGTCTTTTTTATATGTTATTATATTTTTTTTGTTTAATTCTTCATTTTGATGTTTTTATGGAATTTTGAGGCAGCAAATTATCAAGAATTTTATTTTATTGAAAATTCAAACCAAATTCTTTTAAAAAAAAGCAATATATCTTAAAAATGAAATATCATAAACAAATTTATATTTAAAACTGGCTTCAAAACACAAAATTATATAATCATTAAAAAAACAAAAACAAAAAGTCAAAATATGAGTTCAAAAATTCAAGAGGTAAAAAACAGCTCGATTATTTTCCTAATTTGCATGCACTAGATAAAATTAGCGTCTTTTCCACTCGCTGCTATTGAAGAGGAAGTTCATCCAGAAATTAATCCAAAAACCAAATTATTTCAAGATATGGTCGATATCGTCAAGGGTCGAGGGGCATCATCTATCAGTTTGGAACAATTCAAATCAAGTCTGAACCTACCAGTTGATAAATTACCAGAACTTGAAGAAATTGTCAGCATTTATGAGAGACTTGTTAAAAAGTTTGATCTTTAAAAACGTTTTTTTGTAAATTCCAGTTAGAAATAGACAATCAAAGAAAAATTGGAGTTTTTATGAAAACCAACTTTTGATTTGGCTCGTTCTCAACTATTGTTTAATCAAGGAATTAAATCCTCTCTCCATAGTAAAATAATTCAGAAATTTTAATATTTTTATTTTTATAAAATGCGTTTTTAATCATAAATATTTAAAAAAACCTTTTAGCCTGAAAAAGAAATTACTGAAATATTGGGAATTTTCCCTGGAAAAACACTAGACCAGACCAAATTCAAATGGTTTTCGCTTCGCAAATGCCATTTATACAGCACACCTTGGACAAAAGAGGAAGACGAAATTCTGAAAAAACTCATAATGTTTGTTTTTTTAAAACTTTTTATGTAATTTAATTAAAATCAAAAAACAGAGAAAAAGGTTCAAATAAATGGAACGAAATTTCCAAAGAAATGAACAAAATCTCTGGTTCTGGTGTGTTCCGGCTAGGCAAACAATGCAGAGAACGATGGAACAATCATCTCGATCCTTATTTAAATCGGTACTGATCATTTTAATCCATTTTCATTATAAATTTTTTTTTAAAACAATAGAGGACCTTGGACAAAAGATGAAGACTTAATATTATTAAACAGTATTATGGAAATTGGAAAAACATGGTCCAATATCGCCAAGAAATTGGTGGGCAGGACAGAAAATTCCGTGAAGAATCGATTCATCAGCCTGATGAACAAGGAAAAGTCTACATTAAGTCTCGAAGAGGAAAGCAATAATTTACCCAATGACGATTCAATCGATTCTCAAACCTCAGATGACATTGAAGAAACCGCACTGATCAAATCACTAATTTACTCAATGGAGAAGGAAGCAGGGGGTAGAAATATGATTTTAAGTAAAATGTTTTTAGTGGTTATCTAAAGAAGAAATGAAATCCTCGAAGAACTTGAAAAGGGTGAAGGTTAAGAAGAACCTTTTGATGGACTTGATCAACCAGGAAAAGAAGTCAAAGGAGGAAGAAAGTGAATCCAATAACAGCACACAGATCAATAATTTGAAGATCTTCACTCCCAACATCGACAGATCAACTCAAATAAAGGAGGATTTGAACAATACAGAACCATTGCTTGGGAAAAATTGCCTTAGTGATTCCATTTTGAAAACTAGTAAAATTATAAAATAATAAAATAAAATTTTTTTTAATATTATTTTCCAAATTACCTCAGATATTCCTAAAACTCCTGCTACAAATTTGAACACACCAAGTGTCAATTTAGACCCTTCCAAGCTTTCCAATTCCAATTTTCCAAACAATTTGCAGGACATCCTCAAAAAGGATTTCTCAACGTTTTTTTTGGGCAATCAGAATCCATTGGTCACTCTCGTTCATGGAATCCAACTCATTCGTTTCAGTCTTCTTATGTTTCAAAAAGAAAGCAACAAACCTGCTGAAAATATGATTATCCCTCAAGAAAAAAGAGTCGTCAATATGAAAGACTTTAATTCCTTGTTGTACGAGAACAATTTTCAAGATCTTCAACTCTCCTTTTTCAATCCTTTAAAAAATGATGCCTTTTTGCTGAACCCAATGACTGAACTTGAATTGAGTCATTTTGAAATGAACATAGAAACTCAGAACGCGCTTCTAAATTTGTCTAAGTTCAATATCGTTGCCCCTTCCAATTTTCTTTCAATGCCTCAAAATTTCTCTCCTTTCCCTATGAACCCTCTGATAAGTCCCAACTTTACTCCGATCATCAATAGAGGTCATCCAACTTATGCAGGTCCTAATCTTATGAATGTCAACAACTTGATTGGCTTTAATTCGAACTTCAGTTCACCCGCCGTTAATTTTAACTACTATCCTCCGAACAGCAATGACTTTTTCCTTACGAGGATACTTGAAATGAATTCCAATAAGATCTCTGAAAAGACGAACAATTATAATAGCATCAATAATAATAATAGTTCAAATAACAGTGCTAATTTTATTAATAATAACAATAACATGAGCCAGAATAATCAAAGTATAAATGTTAAGATGGAAGTTGATGAAGAGAATAGCTTACTTAAAAAAAGATCCTAGGAAATTTAATTGCTATCTTTCCCTATATGATTAAATTTGAAAGTTGATAACTCATATAATTAGAAATTACACTGCAATAGATAAAATATTATATAAGTTCATTTTTAACAACAATTCATGATTTTTTTTAAAAAAAATTAATAGAAGAACATATTTCTTTTCAACAACATATTTTTTCTTTTAATTATATCTTTCTGTGAGAATGTTATTTAAACACTCAAGACTATAAGTCAATTCCATTTCGAATTTCGCAGCTATTTATTAAAATCATTTTACTTTATTATATTTAAAATTTAAAATACCTATTGCCAAAAGTGTGACATGGCATTTTTCCCAAGGGAAAAATTTTATTTTTAAATTATTTGAATTTTGCAAATTGATTTCAAAGGGCTTGAGTACAATGTTTTTGATGAATTGTTTCAACTCTTTGGTCATTAATTTGTTCACCTATTTACATTATTTTTTTAATATTAAAAAAGGGTTATTTTATTACCTGTTTATAATCAAAATGATCATGATAATAACCATAAATATTATGTGTATAATACCAAATTGAAATTCTTAAAGGATCTGTGTTAATGTTTTCAGCATCAAGGAAACTAAAGCTTAAAATCATTTTATGTAATTTAAAAGAGTCAGATACGTTTTTTTTGTCATTTTTGATAAAGTTGTGAATTCTTGAAAAATTTTCTGCGAAATATCAGGCAAAAATTCACTTAAAATTAAAGATCCATGTGTTGCAAAATTGAATTCCTAATATAATTACATTTTTAAAAATATAGGCAATGTCAACATGAGAATGCAAAATTCTGTATTTTTGAAGATTAAACTCTTCCAATGTTTTGATATCTCTGGAGATGAATTTTTTGAATGCAATATCACATATTTCTTCCTCTAAGTCATATTTTTCTGCCTCTTGAAGAAAGTCTTCATCTGGGGTGGAAATTTCATCTGAACTGCTGTTCATTTTCGAGGAATCAACGTCAAAACCGAAAATGTCCGTGGTTTGTTTTTCATTTTCTTCGAGTTTTTTGAGAATTGTGATAATATCTTCATTTTCTATAAAAATATTATATTTTTGATTAGAAACAAAAAATTATACTTGTTTCAGAATTAAATGTTGGAAAACAGTTTTTTTCATCAAAAGAGCGTCTTTTTATATATATTCCATCTTTTTCGCAATAATAACCCATGTCATATTCTAGTTTAATCCCATTTGAAAAAATAAAGCAAGACCAAGAATTGTAATAGCACATAATTACAATAGCATGCAATAATTCTGGAATATTCCATTGATCTTTTCCTTTCAATAATTCCTAATTGAAATTTTTTAAATACATAAAATGAGAAAAAAATTACTTTTATGCAGTTTGATTGATACAAAGACCATGGCTTGTAAGCTATCAAGGAGTTTAATTCTTTAAGGTTTCTGAGTTTCTGAGGAACTGCCTCCAACCCTTCTTCAAGCCATTTTTTGTCCCCTCCAATGCTTAAGAAATGCTGACTTAATCGATAGAAATAATAGTTGCATCCATAACAAGAAATGGCCTATAAAATTTAATTAGATCATAAATTAAAATTTAATGACCATTATAGCTATAAAAAATCGCCAATCCAAAGGCAAAGGTCCTGATTCAAGCATTATACATTGCTTTGTGTCCATATTAATTTGCAAAAGGTCAGGATACCAACATAATACCCTTTCTAAATGAGGAATTTTACCATCATTTCGCATGAAAATATCTTCTAAGACAGCTTGAAATGAATCATTTGTAAGGGAAAGAGATGTAGGGAATGGATTGATTGTTTGAAGGTCTCCTTTGGCTAAATATTTAGCAATAGACCTTAAATCAGGAATTTGGTCTGTCGGATAAAATTTGGAAACTTTGGATTCTTCTAAAGGACCTTTCTAAAGAAAAATTTAAAATTTTAAATTTATTATAAAAAATATAAAAAAACATTGAATTCATGGTAAAAAGCTTCAAACTGCTCTATAACATCATAAAATGGATTTTGAAAGATTAGGGTTTTGATTTTTTCAAAAATAAATAAGTTTCCCCTTTTTTTTTGTCTTTTTGGTAAAAACTAAATTTCAAATTTAAGAAATGTACCTTTTTTTTTCTTCTAGCATATCCAAAATTTCTTTTACCTTGCAAATCACATCGGCTACCTTATTTATAATTTTCTTGGATCATTTTTTAAACAAAATTACAATTTCCTTTCGAAGTAAAAGGTCAGAAGGGAAATTTGTTGGGAAAATCTTCATAATTTCCTGGGTCTCTTGATTAAAAGTTAGGAAATTCAAATGTTCTTCTTGGAACTGCATGAAATTTTTTTCCATTGGTTTGAGGTTTTATTTTTTTTTTAAAAAAAAGCTTTTTGTTTGACTTTTTGGTAATAAAGGAATTTTCTAATTTGAAAAAAAAGAACACAAATAAAAAAAGCTTAAAAAGGCTCATTAAATCTTTTTGAACTTCCCCCAAATTTAAAATTTATTTTTTATTTTTATTTAAACCTTTAAATAAACAGCACTTTTTAAGAAAATCATATTTTAATTTTTCATTCATAATTTAATTTGTATTTTCAAACATACAGAAATGAACATTCTTTTCTACACTAGCTCATTAAGAGAGAAATTAAATAAATTTGTTTGGTAAATTATTTCCAAAACAAATAAAAGATAAAAAATACTATTAGAAAGAAAATTTTTCACGGTAATCTTTCAAGGCTTTTAATGCTTTTTGTGGCATAATCAGGAAACAAGTCCTCAAATTCATTTTGAATTTCTACATTAGTTTCATATTTTTTGCTCACCCGTTCGAAATTAATCGCATTTTTTATCGATTCATTAAGCATTGAAGAATTATTAGTAGTACAATCTTCAGATACTGAAGTATTGAGTTTGAGGGAAATGGGTGTTGGGATTTTCATCTCAAGAACGTCCTTCCAATTGACTTCATAGAAAAATTCGTGTTTTTTGATTTGGCTTAAAGACATTCTTTCGAGTGGCTATGAATTTAATATTACAAAAAAAAACATTAAACAGAGAAAAGTGTTTAAAAATTTACATTTTTTTTCATCAGTCCCTTTATTAACTCTTTAAGGACAGTGGGAATCTCTGATGGGAAAAAAGGCTCCTCCTGAAAAAATTTAATAATTCAATAATTTTCCAAAAATATTTTTTACTTCTACTATCTTTTTATATAAAATGTCATCTGTTTTTGCGGCAAATGGAGGCACATTCATTAACATTTCATAAAAAGCGCATCCAAGACTCCAAATATCAGCAGATTTATCATATTCCAAACCTCATAGAATTGATTAAGATTCTGAAAATTAATAAATATACCTAAAACTATTTCTGGAGCAATGTAATTTATAGTCCCATGAAATCCGGTGATTTTCTCTTCGTTTTTTACAACTATTCATGATTTATTTTATTTTTAACAAAACAAAAAACCTCTTGAAGAGCCAAAATCTATAAACCTCACATGTCCATCTCCATCCATTAATATATTAGTCAATTTTAAATCTCTAAAATAAAATAAGAAAAATGTCCATCATTAAAAATTATAAATGAACCCATATAAAATGTTCATTTCCTCATGCAAGTATTCAAGAGCTGAAATCATTTCTGACATATAAAAGCGAACAGTGGAATAAAACGACCTTTTTTTCCTTTTGCTATTCAAAGAATTCAAAAGATCGCCTCCTTCCAAATATTCCATCAGAAAGGCCACATGACTATCATCTTGAAAGGCATATTTCAAATGCGCAATGAAAGGATGATTGCTTTCCAGCATAACTTTTCGTTCCACTAAAATTAGTCTGAATTAACCATTTTATGGAAAAAATATAGTACACATACTTTTTATACACTCATAATCTTGGATGTCTTTTTTTTTTATGATTTTCATTGCAAGAGTTTCATCATTGTCTTTTTTCTTCACCAACAGCACTTTTCCATAGGATCCTTTCCCCAATAACTAATTAAAAGTAATAAAATATTATGATCATTACAAAAGTTACCATCTTCCGTTTAAAATCCTTGAAGGTTAAAGGAGCTGAACTTCTTCTTATATTAACAGAAAAATTGGAAATTCCCGAAGAACCCCGATTTTCACAAAAACAAGATTTCATGCCATCAACAGAGCAGAGCACACCCATAAAAAAGGGCTCGTAGGGGGAAGTATATATCTTAATTAAGACGAATTTTACAAAAATAACAATTATAATTAATTCGCGAATCTCCACAGAAAGTTTTCTTCCCCAAATTTAAAAATTTTTAAAACTGCGTCAATTTTCTTTATTTTTTTAAAATGTCCAAATGCTTATCGTCATTTTATAAGAAGCTCTTTAGGAGGAAAGGCGATTTCCAAAAAATCCTTCAAAGCCATTTCATCCAATTTTTCATAAAGTTTCAAAACATCCAACTGAATTATGTCAGCTTCAGTTCCTAACAATATGCCAACATTAGGGATAGTTCTTTCCAAATCCCCATGCACAAATTCCTTGATGTAAGTGCCTGCTGATGCTAGCAAATACAAAATCTAGAGATAATTAGTTTTTTTAATTTTAAACAAAAAAACCATGAATTTCGAATTAAGTTTGAACGCTTGCATTTTATGTATTATTTTGTCTCGAACCATTAATGTTCTTCGGTGAAGGACTCTCAAAGGAGTCTTTTGTTTTATCTAAATAAAGTGTAAAATAAGTTCTGTTTTAACATAATTCAATTTACGATCAACTCAGGAGTATTATTAAGTTTGACAATATCATCTTCGGTTATTATTTTGTTGCAACTTACAAGACACACATATGCTTTCACCTTTGATTCTTCATATTGTTTGAGTATTTCAAAGCATTTTTCATTGGAAAAAATAAGACTGTTCACATTAACCTTATTAAAATTTGATTCTATTTTTTATAATAAATAAGTACATCATTGCTTTCATTTATTTTTAATTCCATCTCTTTTAAGAGATTCTCTTGAACAGATAAAGCTCTTTTGGGATCGATCATTTCTAGAACAAACGGACGTCCAAAACCAAGCATTCGAACATCAATATCTTCCCTTCCCTTTAATTTTATTCAAAAATATCAATTTAATAAAGAATAAGAAAAAAAATACTCCAGAATGAAATTTATAAGTGTTAGCTTTGAAATAATGATTTATGACTTTGGCAATTTCTTCCTGAATAGATGACTCGTACTATTAAAATAAATGATAAAATAACAATTATGTTGAAAATTTAATACTAGCATTTTGTCATCAACTTTCCAAGGAGTTTGGCTCATTATTCTTGAAAACTTTAAATAATTTCCCATTACGTAGATATTTTGGTAGGAACAACTCAACTTTTTCAAAGAAAAAAATAGAAAGAGAATTGTAAAAAAAAAACCTCCAAATTATATTGAGAATGAACTTTTGGAGGAGCTTCTGAATTCACCAATGAATAAAAATGTTGATGAGGTAAAGTTAAAACTTTCTTGAATGAAAAATTAAAAAAAAAAATTTAGGTCAAACATTTTTTTCATTTTTAAAACTTCCAAATTGGTTTGAGAACTATCAACATTAGCCTTCGGCATTTGGTATTTATCAAATTTTACTTTTTTCTTTTGCATTTTTTTTTCATAATTTTCTTCATACATCAACTTAAGAACATGTGAGAATTTGGAAAACTAAAAAAGGAAAAAGATAAATAATTAACTCAGAAAGTTACATAACACTTTTCATCCTCTTCATTTTTATATGAAATGTTTATGCAAAACTTATCATCTGTTTTCACCTCGCAATCCATTCTTTGGCCTAAGAAAATTTGATATCTATTTTTTTGAAAAGTTTACTTAACTGAGGCCCCATAATCCATTTGTAGGCTACTTTTACATCAATAAAGTTCTTTTTAAATATTCATTGAAGAAATATATCATTTTTGTTTTTACTTCTTGCCATTTTTCAAAAATTGTTTTTTCCTCTTCTTTGAGAGTTCCATCATTTTTAAAAATGTTCTCAACATAACAAATCATCTTATCTCATAAAATCAATTAGTTTGATAATTTTCTTTATGTTTACTTGATAGGCTCTTATTGTGGCGGTCAACGGGATTTTCAATGTCAATTTGAAAGAATTAAATTCATAGTCTTCCTTTTTTATTCGATTTATCAAATCATTTAATCTATTTTCCTGATCTTCAAATTGTAAAATCCCAAGGCAAATGCCACATATATTAATATCAAGGGGAGCTTCTGGCTTTTTTATTAAATTTTTGAAATCATAAATCTCAAGCAGATTTGGTTTCAAGCTAAGGGTGTCACTTAAGCGATTTAAAAGTTCGATATATTCTTCTTTGGCTCGATAAAAATCGATTTTATCGATTTTTAATAATCGGAAAATGCATCTTAAACAAATATTGTTTTCGAACAATAAGTGAAATATTTTACAGTTGGTTTGAGAGGAAAGAACTAAAAGGAAATGAATAATGTTGATAATTTGCAAAATGTACTTTTTTCCATATTAGATTTTCTTAATTTTTTTTGATTTTGAATGAATTTTATTCTTTTATTTAATTGAATCAAAATGTTTTAAATTATAAGTATTTCAGTTCTTTGATTATTCTAAAGCAAAGAGCGTTAATTAAAAGAAAATTTGAAGAATGTCTTAGGCATATAAAAAGATAATTTTTTATTTATTTGTTTATCAAGTTTTCTTGAGATTTTTCACCAACCCAACTAAAAATTTTTCTTTAAGTATTAAAAAATTATAATGTCAATTCTCGATTATTCTTCAATGAATAAAAATGAAAAAAATTAAACTTACATGTGATTGGATATAACATTCTTAAACATTATTATAAACATTCAAAAATTATTTTTGATAATATATTATGAAGAAGTTTTGAATGAAAAAATATCGAGAAATCCCAAGAAAAAGCGGTTTTGAAAGACCTTTCAATGCCTTTCAAGTATTAAGTTGGATTCTGTTTTGCTTCAACCTCCTCATTTACTATTTTATCATAATCCCTGTCTTTCCATTTGATTCACAAGTATTCATTTTTTTTTTTCTAATAATCGAAACATGATATTTAGTTGGCCTTCGTTTTAGCATTTTTTCTCTTCTCCTGTTTCACTGCATTTTTTGGATACAAAGCCACCAGCATTGACCCAACAGACTCGACTGTTTATCAGGAAAGAAGCTTTTTAACAAAAAAGTAAAGTTTGGAAATAAAAAATTTATACGAGAACTCTTTAAAATCCAGTTTAGAATATGTAACAGAATTAAAACAATTTTGCACGGTATGTAACACACATGTAAAACCACGAACAAAACATTGCGGACAATGTAATCGTTGTGCTGAGATTTTTGACCATCATTGTAAATGGTTAAATAATTGTGTCGGAGCAAAAAATTATAGGTAATTTTTGTTTGAAGAAAAATTTAATTTTTTTTTTAGATGGTTCATTCTTTTGATTGCTTCTTTGTTTGGGCTCATAATAATAAAAACTTCTTCCACTATCTACAACATCATTCTTTTCAACTGCAGAAATGACGATTTCCAAACAAATTTATTCCGTTTTTACAATATTTCAGTTATTATTATTTTTAGAACAAAATTATGACTTAATTTTAAAGGCAAGATCGGGAAATTTACCTTTGATATTTTACATTTTAGTCATAATATTTTTCCTTCAAGACCCTATCATAATTTTTTTATTACTTGACTTGATGATATTACATATCTTTTTGAAATTCAAAAATATGACAACCTATGAATATATAATAACGCAACGATCAGCTAAGGAAAAAAATCAAATAAATAAAAATCTAGGGTCAAAAAATCGCCCAAAACCTATTATTAAAATAGAATCTCAAGGCCAAATTAACAATCAATTTTTGAATCCAAACTGTACATTTTAGTTTTATTCTAATTTTGAAATTTGAATTTAGTGGTATATGCAGCAAATTTAAAAGAAAAACACCAACCCAAACTTCTTGAAGTTTTATTTTTATATTTATAATAAGTAAATATATTTTATTTTTTAGTCTTCTAATTCAAAAAAAAATTCCGCCATGACAAATCAAAGCTCCTGTAAGGAAACTAAAAGAACTATTGACTTTACGATCCTTGAAGAATCGAAAAAAAACGATGACTTGAAAAGAAATGGGCTCACTAAATGGAACTCAAATTCGACTACTCCACAAAATTTTATTAATGAAATCGATGATTATCGGGAATACTCAAACAATTCAAGCATATTTGCTGATATTGAAAATAGACCTTATGAGATTTCTAAACCCACCCAAAAAAACCAACAAGCCATGATGTTTAAAAAAAAACTCAATAATGTAATCTCTATCGCAAAAACTTTTACTAGTAAGTTTAATAATTCATTAGATTTTAGCTATTCCTGAATTACAAGAAACAGGATATTTGAATGAGCCAATCACATATTTACCTCATAAAAAAAGAAAGGAAGCCTCGGTTAATTTAGAAACATCCAATAACATTAATGACGAGGTTCAAAGAGATGATTCAACCCTAGAAATATTAAATTGCAAAAAAAATGAAACTAATCCAAATATCATAATTCATGAAGAAAGTATCTTTTTGAAAATGAATTAATTATCATTTAAAAATATAAGGCGTAGGTTTTAACATTCCAAATATTGTAAACGAAGAAAACAAAGAGTTTGAAAAAAATTAAAATTAAAAATCAAAAAAACATGGGTGAACATTTGCAAAGAACAGGAAGAATATTTCACATCTATTTTAACTTTTTTTTCATTTATTATTTGTCTTTTTATTCAGAGTTAGTTTGTTTGTATTAAATTAGATAATTAACAATAACACAGTAAAAAAAAATGATAAAAAAATATATATTTTCTACTAAAATCGGAAAAAGGAACCCTTATTCGATATTTTCCTATCAAATTCGATTTTTCTCCTCAACAACTAATGAAGCCTTGAAAAAGCAGCTCTCTGAAATACTATCGACTTATGAACAACAGACAGAAAAAAAAGATAAACCCTCAAATAATATTACAGCTTTTGACAATAAGATGGATGTTGTGATGTTTAATTCTCAATATAGATATTATAAACTCAACTCTTTGGTTTGGATTGTAATTGGAACACTGACATTTCTGTTTATCCATCCATTGGCCAGCGTTATACCAGCTTGGATTAGCAGCGGAAACATGCTTTCAACATTTTTAACAAATAAATTTGCAAAAAAATTGGTTTATAAAATGGCATTATCCAAAGAAAATAATGAGTTGGCTCATCTTTTTATAGCTTTAAAACAAAGAGAGATTGTTGCCAACATAAAAAACTTTAATTTGAAGGAAATAAAAGAAGTGGATGTCGATAAAAAAAAAAAGTACATTATCTCCTTTGAACTATTAACCGAAAAAAAAAAGTTAGAAACAGGACTCAAATTTTATTTGGATTTTGATCATAATCGGATAGAAAATTGCAGTCTTTTTGAATATATTTTGACGGCTGATTTCGAAAAAATTAAAAAAATGAACGATGGTGAAAAGGAAGCTTTCATTGATCTTAAAATATGAAAAATGAATAGGTTTAATTATTTTTTGTTAGATTTCATTGAAAATTTAATTTAATTTGTGTTTTTGTTTTTTTCAAAATAGAATATACTATAATTTATTGGTCTAAGAAAAAAAAATGCTTATTTCCTTTTTTTAACTATGTAGTTTTAAATATTTTAAATTGTATTTGTTTTAATCCATTAATATATAATATAATTTATATTAAATTTTATTTTTAAAAAAAATAAATTTTTTAAAAAAAACATTTATTTTGAGTTTCGTATATTTAACTACTTAAAGTTACATCGATTTCTAAAAAACTACAAAAAAAAATAAATTTTATTTTTCTTAATCTCTCCCTAACCGACCCTAATGTCTGGAACTAAGTACGTTTTTCTTCATTTTAGTTGTTTTTGATTGCATGAGATAGTAAAAGCAATGATTTAAATCATCTATTCTGCCTTCCTGACTTGAATTCAAGTAAATTGTTAATTTCTATAAAGATTAATTATTGTTTTAGGAAACATTCCAGGGTTTTATGAGTATTTAGATCCACAAAACTCCTTTAATGTTCCTCCTTATCTAAGAGAATTATTCAGTAACCTATAACTTTTTTCCATTTATTTAAATTTTGCTTAGATTCCCAAAACAATTCAGCTTATAAAGCCTCTCCAGAAGCCAGATTAGACAATAAAGAATTTATGGTTGAACAGCCACCTAAAAATCAATTTTCAACGACTCCAGTTGGAAGAAAAACTAGTCAGAATTTTTTTTATTTTGTTAATCGAATTTGAATTCATTTTAAAATCTTTTTAGGCGACGGCAAACTTCCAAATCCTAACGTAGGTTTTTCAAATTATTACGCCAGCGATGATATCATGTGGATGGAAAGAGTCGATCAAATGTCCATGAATTTTTCAGGCTTTGTTTTTTGTCCAATTTGCGGATCTTGTAATTTTTTTTTTTACCGTTTGAAAATTTCCTTTTTTAAAATTGGGTTTTTTTTGAAAAGTGATCGAAAACAGAAAACAGAATTTAGGAACCATTTCAAGCCTTTTTTCAAAGTCTAAAGGCAAATATTTCCTGATTCACAATGAATGCTTCAAAAAATCATTGTCGTTAAATGATATTCCAAAAGTGAAGAGGTATTTCAATGAATATCAATGCATTCTCAACTTCCAACCGAAATTCCAACCTCAAGATATCATAAATTACAAGATCAATTCCAACAAAAAATTTTATTCTTTGGTGTGGGAATTTTATCATCCTGTGAGTTCCCTCCTTTATTTTAAAATAGATAAGGTTCTTCCGGTTCTCGATTGTCAAAATGTAAATTTTGAAAATTTAAAATTTGTAATTTTTATAATTTTATAAGAATGGAAACTCGATATTGTATTGGAACATGCTGAATAATTTGGCAAGCCTATTCGAACCTAATTTCATCATAATTCCATATTTGGAATTCAAATGTGCAATAACATTATTTAGCACTGATTCAAATGAGGTTGATTTTATTTATATATTATATTTACATTATAAATTTTTCTTTATTTAGGAACTGCATTCGTTTGAATTCGCCGTGGATTTAACAGCAACTGGTGATTTCAACCAAAAATTCGATATAGTTTATGTATTTTTAATTTTTCTAATTTATAGACTTTATATTTTCATCATTAGAAAGAAAATGGGAATAATTTCAGTGTTGGAGCTCAATTAGTTGATGCAAATAGCGAAATCATCGATCACATGAACTTCAAAACAAACTATTCATTAATGAAAAATGTGTACTATTCAGGTTTTAGCCCTGCTTCCTTTCCTCCAGGTTTTACTTCTACTGTTAAAAAACCTCCTCAACTCAATTACTTATTGCTCCATTACTTAATCGTCAATTTACCTCTTCAGAAATCCATGTATTTTCATTCTACTCAATCATATTTATAACTTAAATATAGAAAACCAGAATTCACGAAGCCAGCTTTTATTTCTCAAGGTAAAATTTAATTTTTTAAATTTTTATTTGACTCTTTTTAGAACTTGCCGCGACGCTTTATCCTCTTCATATGGGTTTCAAGCATCATTCCGAAGAAGAAATCACAAATCTTGAAAAGAACACGAATTATAAAGCAATTTCTATCCAACAAAATATCCTGCCAAATCAACCTCCAAAATTCATACAAGGAGCTCCAACTAATGTAGTGCTCACAGATTTTAAACAACTGGGTAAATCACCACTTATTAAGCAAGAAATGATGGGACAAAGTCTAAACAGTCCTTACCCAGATGAAAAAAAGAAATCCAAACTAAATATTGTATATTTTTTAATTCAATTTTTATTTTTTCCTATTAAATTATTTTATTTAGAACTCTCCCAATTTCGAAAACAAGAGTTACGAAAACAAATTGCTTAACAAAAGTTCTATGGGAAGAATGGGAAGGAACCTTGGAGACGAAATTCAATCTGCGGGAATTTACACTCAATATTCACAAAGGAAAAAGAAAATCGCTCCAGTAGATACAAAAAACAGAACAACAGACGATTTTTGCGATTTCAATGAGATTGAAAACGACAACTCTTTTATTGAGGAAAACTTGAATGTCATCCAAGAAGAAGAAAAAACCTTGAATTCTTTCGAAGAAGACATTAAACAAATTGAAGAGGATTTAAGACTTGCTGGTTATGGTGAAAACATTGAATTGTTTGATATAAATAAACTCAAAGGAAAAATTGTCTCTATTTCGAAAACAAATCATGGAAGCAGGTCAATAATTTTTTTTGATGTTATTTTCTAATTTTTCAGCAAAATATTTTTAATTTTTACATTTGTTATTTCTAAAATTTATAATTTTTCAGAATTATGCAAAAAATAATTGGGAAAATCGATCACAATGATTTGCAAATCATCATAAGTGAAATACAAAATGTGATTCCAGAGTTGATGTTAGATTCTTATGGAAATTATATGGTTCAGTCTCTCGTAAATGTGTGCACTGTTGATCAAAGATTTGTGATTTTAGAAAAAGTAACTAATAATTGATTTGATGCTCATTTAATTTACGTGTTTTAGATTGCTCCAAAAATCTCAGAGATTTCTAAGGACAAAAAAGGAACACATTCACTACAAACTTTTGTGTCCTTGATTAATTTAGATAGAGAAATCATTTTGACAATAAATTCAATTGACAAAAAAATCTCTGAACTCTCAATGGTTTAATTAAAATGTTTTTCTAATTACTAAAAGTTTGAATAAATAGGACAATAATGCTACTCATTTCATCCAAAAGATCATTGTTTGTTTTGATGAGAAATATCTTGGAAGTGTTTTTGTGGAAGTTACAAATAATATTGTTGCCTTTGGGAATCATGCTTGCGGACTTTGTGTGGTATGAATTTTATATCTTAAATAAAAAATGAATTTTGTGTATCAAAAGTTGAAATGCCTCATGAATAAATTAAAGGACAATTACCAAAAATCAGATGTCTTCATCAGTCTCCTTACTATCAATAATGATGTCTTGATCCAAAATCCATTTGGAAACTACGCAATTCAGCATGCATTTGAAGTTTTTATCTTAATTTTATTGTTTATATATAAAACATAAAATCATGACTTAAAGCTCTATGGATATGAAAGATGTCAGGAAATCGCTAACAGAATCCTCATGAAAATGATCCAATTCACCAGCCAAAAGTTCTCTTCTAATGTTGTTGAAAAACTGGTGTCAAAATACCGAAATGTAATTTAAATTAGTAATAAGTTTTTTTTGGTTCCTAAATGATTTCTAGCATTTTATTAAAAAACTGGTTAACGAATTGGTTAAAAGCGATATGATTAAAGAGTTCATGAAAAACAAATATGGTAGTCTAATTCTTACAAAGGTCTTGCAAGTGGTTGATGTGAACGATTACAAAACTCTCATCGAATTGATCAAGGTCAACATTGTAAATGTTCATGCTGCCAATTTCAAGACAAAGTGGCAATCATTCCTAGATAAATCAATGGAAAGGGTTTTCTTCACTCCTCTTCCTTTGAGCGCCACCTTGAGACAAGGACCAGAATATGACACTAATAAGACAAAAACTTTCAAGAAGACCCATAACTTGAATCTGAATACGGCTTCAAAACAGCCAGAATTCGATCAGTTCTTTTAAATCCTGAAGAATTATAATAAATGAATATATTAAAATTAGGAAATATAATAACAGGAATTCACTAAATAACCCCCGATAAAAATTAAATTTAAAGTCAAGATATAATTTAAATATTGGAAAATAATTTTATGATAAATATTTATTTGGTTTGCCAATTTTTCGTTTGATTTAAAAAACAAAACAAAAAAACACAAATATATCAAAAAACAAAAAATGGAAATTTCTGAAAACCAAGCAAATATTCCTGAAAATATAGAAGAGCATGCGATAGAAAATCAACAAAATATCGAAGAAAGTTTTGATTAAAAACAATACAACAAATTTAAAGGTTATAAAAAAATTTAGAAAAAGATTCGGAACCTTTGGAACCAACGATCCTCATCACTTTAGAAAATCAAAGCAATAAAAAAGAGAAAAGCTCGAGAGAAAAAGAGAAAGAAGGTGAAGAAAAGACGGAAGATTCGCAAACTAATGGCAAAAAAAATCCTTATGATCTTCGAAATAAATCGCAAGAAAAAATTACTAATTTTTACAATGATAAAATTGGTGAATCGATGACTTTGAAAAATGAATATGAATTCAGTAAGAGTAACTTTAAAACTTTGGCTCTTTGATATTTAAACCAATATAGTTATCTCTAAAAAACCTTCATCTGGGGAAAATGGCATCATTTCTGAAATTAAAACTTCAGAAAGCAAACCGCAAAATATTGAAAGAATTGGAAATTGCCACATCTGCAAAAAAAGAAAAAACGTATATGTTTGCTATAATCAATTAAAACCGACCTCTTGCCAGTATAAATTCTAAAAAAATGTTAATTGATTGATTTTATTAAGGAAATCATATTGTGAAAGCTGTTTATTGTCATTTTTTAACGAGAAAATAGGCGAAATCATGCTAAAAAATAACAACTGGAAATGTCCTTTCAAAAAGAAAATTTGCAAATGCAAACATTGCCTAAAAACCAGAGAAAATGAGAAGAATTATAACAATGCTTTCTATAATGAAAATAAAAAGATTCATTCAGAGAAACAATTCAACTCAGAGACTCCTTTAACTCAATCTCAACAATATGCCCGAGCAAAAAATATGCAAAAGTTGAAGAACTTTATTGAGTTCAATGGGAATTTGATGATGAAATTTTCTAAAAATATGAAAAGCTTAAACACTCAAGAAGTAATTTATTACCATAAAATCATTCATGAATCATTGAAAAAATTGGAAAAAATAGTAAATGGATTCTTTTCTGTTAAAAAATATTGTTTTTTTATAAATAGGCTGATTTCGCAGAATCTAAGAATGTTTTTCTCAAAAATTAAAATTATATATTATTTGGCTTTGATGCCAAATTAAAATTCCAGATAATGCAAATTAAAAGATCCCCACAGAATATTTTTAAATCTGAACAAAAATTGAAATTCAGATCTATTTTTGTCTTTCATATTCATCAATATATATTTTTAAAAAAAAATGCTTTCCAACAAATTATTAAAACAAAAGGCAGGCTACACATGGTTTTTTAGACATAATCTTCGATTCTTCTTTAGAAATGGCTCAGAATCCCAATCCTTTATCTCAATGAAGCTCACTCCCAAACACGAATCCTTTCCTTTTCAACGAAGAGTCTCTTTGTTAAATACAAAAAATGGGGAGCAGAAATTTCTAACCAACATAGAGTTGACACCCTTTTTGCGCAAAAATATGTCTCTGTATATGATAGCAGGTTCTTTAATCATTAAATAAAATCTAAAGATTTAAATAGATGAAGAATTTCCAACATTAATCCGAAATCCAAACATTGAAGATGAAATCTTGTATGTTCGCACCCAAGAGACTTATTTAAGTATTATTTCTTTTCATTTTTTTTTTTAATTATTTACGTTCCTTTTCTTTTTAGAGTTCTTCAAAGAGGCCTCATATAATCGCGAAGTCGTTTTCAAATTCAGTAAATGCGATTTTGTGCCGAACCCAGGGAAGATTGTGATATCAGATCCAGCGAACCTCCTATCAGAAAGGCTGAAATGGAATGTTGTGTCCTCACTGATGCTCCCAGAGAGACTACTGAACGAGAAAGATGACTCATGGATCAATCATCCATTGTTTTTGCTTCCAAATCGTGTTGAGTTTCTGAAGAAAGTCGAACACACACTCGAAGAAGCCAGCTATGTTTTGATAAATGGAAACTCTTGTGTCGGAAAGTCCCATTTGGGTATAATTCTGTACCTCCATTATCTTTTCCAAAAAGATAATTTTCGCATAATCTATGTTCCTTTTTATGATCGTAAAAAATATCTCTTGGATTTATTTTGTCGGAGCTTTTTCACCTTTCATGAAGAGATTGAGAAATCCAACGAGCTTAAAATTTTACTCAATTTAATGTCTGATGCCCCTCTGGATGAACTGAAAATCAAGCTTCTTTATGATTTATTGTTGAAAAGTGCTCGCGCAGATGGGAAAGTGAACATAGCAGAGCATGATCAAATAAATTCCAATGAATATGAAGCCATTTAATCCTGATAAATTCATTTTGATCTCAACTTCGACAGACCCAAATTTTTCTCAGTTAGGTAGAATAGATATTCATTCTGGAAAAAGGAGACTCCTTTCTATTCCTGAAGCGGAGGATTTGGATGACGAAACTAAAAAATTGATAATCCAAGAGCATTTAGGTTTGAAACAGGAAGAAACCAAAGAAGAAAATCTGACAAAGGCAGAAATTAAACTTGAATTTTTAAGAGGAAAAACAGAGGCAAATTTTCATATTTTGGATGAGTTTCGAAGGTAAAAATAATTTTATGATAATCTAAATTATTTTACAAAGGTTTCTAGATAAAAAAACAGATTATTTGAAAATGGAAAACAGCCAGTTTATCCAGATCTTTTCTGCTTTTGAGCTTCTTTATAAAGAAAAGATAAAAGATAACCATACAAAATGGGCAAAGGATTTCCAAAATTCCACCAGATATAAGGAAGATATTGCAAAAATGATCATTTTTCTGGGGAATGAACCTTCGCAAATAAATAAACACATGTTTGATATGAGATTTATTTTCAAGAAGAAATCTGGTGGCTACTCATTCATTAATCCGATTGTGAAAGAGTTCTTTCTTGAGGAATACTTGACTGATGGAATTATTGAGTGGTTTGTGAAGGAGTACCATAAGGATTACACTGGTTCCTTCTTTGGGTCACTTTTTGAGATGTACATTAAAAGAAAACTAATAAAAGAATCAACAATGACCTTGAAATTAAACGCAAATTTGGAGTTTAATTACGAGAAAATCTTTAAAGATGTTCTGCAATATGTTGGTCAAGGTGGACCAAAAATAACCTTTGAATTTACTTCTCTTGACCATGACCTAAGAACGGCTGGTGGTTATTTCATTTTTCCAAGTCAAGAGAACTTCCCAGTGTATAATCTTGTTTATAAAGCCTTTGATTCCCATATATACTGCATTGCCATACGATCATATAGGCTCAAAGAAGGGAAACAGAGTTTCGATGGATCAAAACATGTACTCAGTCCGGAAAAGGTCAACTTAACTCATCCAATAGACAAATTATTCAATCATTACAACGAGTTTAAGAATAGTTTAGGTAAATTTTTTATATATTGATAGAGACTAATTTAAACTTAGGAGGAAAAAAGATATCATTCTTTTTAATTACATATTCCTCAGCCCAAAAAAAATGTTTCGAACAACTTTTGAAGAGGTTTCCAATTACATGTCTTCGAGTCGTTGTAGCACGTTCTCGGAGATAACATTCGAACAAAAATCTGATGAGAAAAAATTAGATATTAGGGTCTTTGCTTACGAAGATTTTAAGAAACTAAACCTGATGTTTCGGATGGAAGTGTATGAAGAACTTTATGTGAAAAAAAAAAGACAAAGGAAATAAATATAACAGAAAAATTCTTGAATATGAAAAATTTAGTTAAAAAACAATTTTTTTGAAATTTTTAAAAAGTGCTAAAAACAAATTTTCATTTTTGAATTCTTTAAGAAAAATTCATTTCTTAAATTAATTTTAAAATCTTATTTTATTCATCGAAAATTCTATTCGGAACAATTCCTAAGACAAAACCAAAAAAACAAACCGAATTAAAGCTCAAATCAAAAAAAAATTAAATAAAATCTAAAAAAAATTAAAACAATTTTTTTGAAATTTGAAAAAAAGAAATTGTTTATTTTTTTAAAAGCACATTAAAATTATTATTATTATTAAAATTCTAAAAATATGGAATTTTATCATATTCTTTAAAAATAATAAATAGAATTCTTCCTGAACATTACAAATTCATATTTTATTAAAATTAGTTTTCTAAATAATTTTATTCAAATTAAATGCTTAAAATTCAAAAAATAAAGGTCGTGAAATGCCATCAAATGTCTATCTCCTCCAAAGATGACAATTCTATCATGGAAAATATTTCCTGTGCATCCATCTCTAGCACAAGGTTTCTTTCCTTTAATTGTATTTGAAGAAGAATTAATTACAATGTTATTTTGGGACGTTTCTTTATGATGATTCTTAATTCTATGTTCATGGTTTTTGGGGTCTCCTTTGATGGCATTTATTGAATTCTTCATGGCCTCTGTGGTAGGCGAGTTAATGATCATATTTGTCTTAGCTTCATCATTCACTTCAAATTCAGATAAGAGGAGCATTTTTTTCATTTGTTTTTCTTTTTTCTTTCGTTCCTCTTGTAATTGATTTGGGCTTTTGCCACCTGTCGTTGTTTCAAAAGTATGGTCCATAGTTGATAATTTACGAGAAGATTCTGTTTTGTTTTTTTTGAGGTTCCTAAGGAAATAAACGGAGTTGGTTTTTTTATGTTTCATCGTTTTCATTTTGATTTTTTCTGCCGATTGTTGGAAGGACTTCTCAGAACTTTTTTCCAGATGTTTGTGAAAACTTATGACATTTTTTAATGGTTGGTCAGAGAGATTCTTCATTGAATCCTCTTCGACTTTAAACCATCGGTTTGTCGATTCCTCAAAACATAACACATCATTTTTTTCATGGGCTATGTCATGGATTCCTCCAAATAATAACATAATTTCTTTATTAATCTGAAGGAAAATGTGACCACTTCTGGGCTAAATTAAATAAATTTATGAATAAATTTTACTCAAATTCCTTTATAAAATGTACCTCTGGAATAATATTTTTATCATATAAAATTTCCTTCCATGTACAAGTCATCAAATCAAATTTCCAAAAGTCATTGAATTTTAAATTGCCTTTGCATCCCCCGAAAATATAAAGCGATTTTCTCATCAATATCATTGAAGAGTTTGTTCTCTTTTTTGGGACGGGGTCTAATTCAGACTTATTTTTCGGAACTTTTAAAAAACTGTTTTTATAGTAAAATTTCCATTCCTGGCTTTTGAAGTCATAAGCGAAAATATTGTTTGAGTATTTGGAATATTTTCCTAAAAACCCACCAAAAACTATCATTTCTGCTGACAAATTATCTTCGTAAAGAACGACATTATGCGAATCAATTGCAAAAGGAAGGACTTGTTCTTGTTTGCTTGGACTTTCCGCAGAATTATTTTCTTCATTCCAAATATTTGTTGCGAATTCATAGGAATAAAGTTTTTTTGAATTATTTAAAACTGATGTTTTTCCTCCGAAAATATACATTTTATCTTGATATAGAATTGCACTATGTCTATGAAGAGGCTCTATTAAAAAGAAACAGCACTTTAGTTATCAGAGATATAAAAATATATAAAAACCAGGATAAACTCCTTTCGGCTTTTCAAGTGTCTTCCAAACAAAAGGTTCCTTGCAGTCTAGATCAATGCAAATGAAATCATTCAAAATGCCTTGATTGCATTCATATCCTCCAAAAACGAACAGGTTAGATTTGTACACAACAGAACTGTGATATGATCTTGGATTTACATGATTGATGTGAAAGATGGCTTCTTCCCATCTCTTTACGCTCATATCATTTTCACCATGATCAGCTTCAGTTAATGATGTCTGGATTGTTTCTGCATTAATTTTTTCTTTTCTGAGAGTTGGAGAATGCGTTATCTTCATAAGAAAATTGAGTTTTTTTAAGTTTCAGTATTAATTAAAGAGATTTTCTTTTATTTTAAGAAAAATATATATATGTGTTCTTAAATTGGAAAATGCAATATAATACGTCTAACGTTTGTCGCTCAGGTCAGAGTCAGTTTTTTTAACAATTAAATTATTATACATTTTCGATTTCTCGACCAGCCGCTCTTTCCGTTGGTCAATTGCTTTTTTAGTGATATTTTCTAAATATTCGCTAAAACTTATTTCTTTTTCTTCCCAATCAATAGACGATTTCTCATTTTCTTCCCTTCAAATTTTATGAAATCTAATAAATTTTTATAAGTACCCAAATAAATCCCTAATTTTGTCTTTGAGGTCGGCTCCTCCCAATCTAACATATAACAGCTCCAAGGTGTCTTCAACTGTTACCTGATATTTGTCTTTTTTGCAATACATCAAAAATTGGACCATATTAAATAAAGATTTCGGTTCTAACCCACTTTGATCAATTATACACCTTTTGTACATGTTTTTAAACTCTTTTTTATCGACTTTATCATCCAAATTTTCATCAACTTCCTAAATAATTTTTTTTGGGGATATGAATTGTTTTTTTCTTTATTTTTTACCCATATCATCAAGTCAATTTCAGATTTGGTCAAATGAACATCCATTAACTTTAAAACTCTCGAAATGTCTTTCCCATCAAAATATTTTTTGCTGCCCGAAAGCGATGCAAACACTCTTTTCAAGCTTTTTTTTTCTGTCGTAGTGATCACAACTTCTTTTAATTTCTCTTCAATTGATTTTTCTTTTTGTTCCTTTCTTTTCTTAATCAAGTCCATCTCTTGTTGACTAAAAAGAGGTTTTTTCGTTGGGGAATTAGAAACGGTGCTTCGAGTTTCTTTGAAATCTTTGTTAGACTTTGAATTTTTATTTTTGGGCTCCATTAAGATTAGCAGGAAAAAAGAATAGATGCTGAATGTGATTTCTTGTGTGGCGAGTTTTTTTTAGTCTATTAGATTTTGTTTTCGAGATGAAGTAAATTTTCAAAGAACAGTTTTCTAAAAATTAATATTTTTTGATTTTTATATATAAAAACAAAATTAAAAAAAGCCTGAAATGAATTATATAAGTCGATCAATATTCGTTTTCTTTGAACTCTCAGAAAATTAAAACAAAACCCACACTTCAAAATGCATTTTCTATCAAGACCGAAAGCCTCACAAAATAAAAGGCATCAACGCTATATTTTTAGGCAAGTTTTGGATGTCGTTTATAAATCAAGAGGGAAATTGCTGAAGCTATCGAACTACCAAAAAAGCTTGATTGTTAAAAAAGATTTTTTAAAATTTAACAAAAATATATTTTTTTTATAAATTATGGTTATTTCCAATGGATTTGGAGTTTTTTTTCTTTTCTTTTTTTCTAAAAAAACACACCAGAGGAAAGCAAGAAAATTAATGAATTTATTAAAGTCATATGAACTTGTCAAACCATCACAAAAATAAAAAAAATCAAGTCACTAAATATTAACTAAAGCAAGAAAATCCTAAAATTTGATAAAATAAATTTTTATATTTTTCAACTTTTTTACAAATTTTTTAAGGACTTGGAAAAAAATAAAAATTTTATATGAACTATTATTTTCAGAAATGAATTTTTATTCTCCGTCGCCTATTTCACCCATCGGAAGTTCCAAAATTCAAAGTCGGACGAGCATTCGAGATAGACAACCATCTCTCATTAAACTTCATTATCCTTCTTTCAAAAACGGAAACATTCCAAATTCAATTCATCAGGATCACAATCATCAGGCAATCCTTTCGGCTTTCCAACAAAGTTCCATTGATGAGGAAAGTTTTCTCACAAAAGATTATAATCATAAAATTACAAATAAACCCCACGTTTCGAAATACATTTCCCCAAATCCGAAACCAGAACATCCAAAATCCTTAACAAAAAATAGGCAAACATTCAGTCAACAGGTTTTCAAAACAATTGATCGATTTAAAAACGAAGAAAACTTTGAAATTAAAAAAGATCAAAGTGTTGTGAACGAAGAAACCATGGAAATCAAGAAAGCGCCATCTTTAACACAAAAAGTGTGTAAAATTTGTTTTGAAGAAATCCAAACAATGAAAACTGGGAAATTAATTACGCCATGTAAATGCGCAGGATCTATGAAATACATTCATGAAGAATGCCTGAAAACATGGTTGGTTTCGCAACAAACGTATTTACCCTCAGCAACTTGCGAAATTTGTCATAAAATGTACAAAATGGATTTCAGATATGGATGGAAATTTTATTGGAGACAGGCTTTAAAAGAAGGAATTTTGAGTTTGATTCTTTCATTTTTTTTGATTTTCATGATAGTTGGAGTGATCGTGATGATCGTCTTGTTTTTGAACAAAATGTAAAAATAATAATCTTTTTAAGTGAAACTTCATATTTCTTTAGGAATCCAAATTCTACTGACCCGGATTCCCCTGGCGCTCCTCAACAAATTTCGAATACTTACAAATTAGCTATAATGATTTCTTGCGGGTTTATAAACGCAGTTTTGTTCGTGCTTTTGCTTTTTGCTTTGAGAGAAGCGTTTTTTATAAAATCTGTGAAAAAATGGACCATTTTTGAATACAAAAAGGAGAATAATATAAAAAAATCAGAAAAGAATATTGTTAACAAGAACAACAACAAAATTTTGCAAATGAAATTCAAATCTCATAGCACAAATAATCTTTTTTTTGATTCATTATTCAAATTCACAACACCAAGGAAACAAATTTCAAAAAAAATCGATGTTTCAGCAAATATCGTTAAAGTAAAGCTCATTAAAAGTGTAAGTTGTGCCATATTAAAAAATTTACAACCCAAAGAAAAAAATCTCAAAGAGACAAGTTCTGCAAGCTATCTTTTCCAGAGACAAAAACTTCAATTTTTACACATCCAAAAAAACAATTTCATGAGGAAAAGCCCTCCCACTGCAAAAGATTTCTCAGGCAACAATTTAAATAAAAGAAAAACATTTGAACCTATCAATTTCAGAAATAATGCAGATGAGAATAATAACAGAACTTTAACAAAAAATAATATTTTGAAGGAAAATGAAGAATGGCAAAACATCATGAGTTTTAAAAGTTTGGATGAGCCTTTTAAAATAATGAATGATGGTTTTATTGAGAGGATGAGTGGGGAATTTAAGTCATTTGATGAAACAGAAGAAAAATTTTTGGATGTGATTCTTCATTTTAAATCTAGACCAAATGAAAATTAAATAAATCTCCATTTCAACATTTGTTGGAATTTTTTACAATAGGTTATAAGTTTTTTGCACTCTAAATAAAGAAAAATTATTTTTCAATATTTTCTCTAAACCCAATTATTTGAGCTTCTGAATTAAAAACAAAAAACAATTGGATTTTTTTATAATAGAAACTTAATTCAAAAAAATTATGGATAGAGAAACTAAGCCTAAGCAAGAACAAACTTTTGAAGGTCAACAGGAGAATGTTGTTTATTACATCTGTGGAGGTAAATTTTTTGGTAATTTGCCGAAGCATTACATTTAAATAGGATGTGGAAAGGAAGTGTTTTTTATGCCGAAAAATGATGAGGTGATTTGCAATGAATGTGGATACAGGATTTTATATAAAAAAAGAACTCGGGCTGTGATGCAATATGAGGCACGATAAATTTTGAATAAGTTTTACATAGATATAAAACAAAAAAAATCTTGTTATTTTCTAGCGAATTTTTTTTTTCATTGTTTTTTTATTTGGCGATTTTAAATGAGAAAAATGTCCATTTTTTTAATCATTGATTGGTGTTAAAATTCAGTATTCCTCCACTCAGGCCAACAATCAATTTGGAGTTCTTCTGTTGATTGAGTGACAAATAATAGAAATATTTATTTAATTCAACTCCAGTAAAATTCAAGCTCTATGTTCATTTATTTTTTTATTTAATTAATAAAAAAATAATGCTTGTTTAGCCAAATCAAAAGCTTCTTGTTCTGCAATAATAGTAACATTTGTGGCATTGGCAACTGCTTGTTGTCTTATTTGATAAGCATCAGCGGCTGCAGTGGCATTGATCGTTTTGATGGTTTGGAAAGTTTCTGATCTTAATATATCTGTTTCCTGTTTAATTAATTCAGCTTGTTGTTCAAAGGTTTTCATCTTCTTTTTCTGAACTTCTACCTAAATTTATATTTGCATTGAAAAAAACAAACAAGTTATTGATTACTTGAGTATCCACAATCGAATTTTCATATTGGTCTGGTAATTCTATGTTTAATAGCTGTAATTGAATACATCTTGCATGTGCTTTTTGAAGTTCCACGTCTAACTGAGATCTCATGTCATCTGAGATTTTTCCTCTTTTTTCCTCATTTATCATATAAAAATTAGAAATATAAGAATGGTTTACCCAATAGGTCGGAGCCTCATATTTACCAGCTGATTGCAAAAGAACATCTCTGGCAATTCTAATAAAGGTGGTTTCATAATCTCGATTATTCATTGAGTACAATTGCGGAATTTCATTTCTGGAAAAAAAAATATCACGAAAATTCTTTTTTTTTTTCTATTTATTGACTTTATGATTTGATATTGGAAGGAAACATGAAGTCCTAAGGCCAACCCTTCAGCAGTTCTGGTTCTCAAAGGTTGGGCTTTTTTTTTTAAGAATTTTGTGAAATTATGATTATTCATTGTTTTTTTTTTTACAATTAGCTCCTCTATATGTGGAAAACTCAATGGTTTGGTATGTTGCTGGAAATGTGATGAAGTAATGGGCCAACCAAACGAAATATCGGCCACCGTCATAAACTTAAAATTTTTTAAAATGAAATTGTTTTTAAAATGAGAGACTTTCATTTCCGTCACAATTTTTGGAAATGCTGTTGCAGAGCAAACCCCATTCCACAGGTTCAATTGTATCCCAGGATAAAGCGAATAGGATTATTGAGATCACCAAAACCACCGCAAGGACAATTAAAATGCAAGCTGTTCTTTGTTCCATGAATTAAAGTCGTTTTTATTTCAGAATTTCGTTTTGATAAAAAATTAATTAATTAGATATAAAAAACAATTTTTGTTTGAGATTTATTAGTTTTTTCTTAATTATGAAAAAAAAAAAAATATTTTTAAAAAATTCTCCCTTTTTTGAAAAAAAAAAACAAAAATAAAAAAAAAAATTAAGAATTGGAAAAAATTTGAATTAATCATAGATTTGATAATTGTCTATAAAAAAAATTAAGAGAATAAAAAAATTTGGATGGAAGGCACACAAAAGGAATCCTTTCATTTTAATGAAGAAACCCTCAAGGAGCTGATAATTTCCTTTGAAGATCTCAAAAATAAAATCTTTTACAAAGAAAAAAATATTGAAAAGACATTTACTTCCGTTCTATTCAAAATACCGATTCCTTTGTTCCTCCGGAAGGTTTGTATTTTTTTAACGGAAGATGATATCGTCAAGTTGACCCAAACATGTTCAGTTCTCAGGAAAATCATTTATTCGCCAATCGGACTAAAAATATTGATTCGGTCTCATAAAACCTTAATAAATGTTACTTATACCCAACCAGAAATTCAAGATAATTCATCGAATATTTCCTTTACAACTTATCTGAGCAAGGCTCCAACTGAAAACTTCAATAACACAATGTCTTTTGAGGGGGAAGACACAATTGCTCAATTACAAACGTTGAAAAGTGTGAAAGAATTTCTGACAGAAAAAGTGAAGGAAAATGAAGCATTGATCATCAAATTAAAAAAAGAAATCGAGGATATGAAGAATCATTTAAGAATAGAAAAACAGATAAATGCAAAAAGCGTGGGTAAAATTCAAGTTCTTGAAACAAAGATAAAAAATTATGAATTCGAAAAAAATGAACAAAATGAAAAAATGAAAGAGATCACATTAAAATACACAAATATAGTATTTTTTAAGTTTTTTCCTTTATTTAATTTGACATTAGATGACAGAACATGAAAACCAGATAAAAATTTTGAAGGCAGAAAAAGATAATATTCAAACTCATAAGAAGGTTTTAATCAATGAGGTGAAAAAATTAAGGGAAGATTGCGAAAAATTGCAAAAAGGTCAAACGACTTATATTGAGGCCTTGAAAAAATTGAAACAAGTGTTTGTGACCAGTGATTTATATCAGAAATTAAATTGGGAGTCCACCGGAACCTCTGGTTCAAAAATTGAATCGAATCAAAATATTTAAAAATAATAATATAATTAAAAAAAAACACAAAAGAAATTATAAAAAACTAATTATGCGCATGCTAATTTCATAAATCCAGAAAATCTGTCAGTTTTTAAAATATCAATGCATTCTGAGTTTTATGACCATAGGAGGAAGGAGATTTAAACACGTTAAAGGCAAGAAAAATTATGGTTTTGAAATATGAGAAAAAATGATCAGGTGGTAAGTGAAAAAATCAAAATGAAATAAAATAATTTTGGGGATCAACCAATCAGCAGGATCCAAAATGTTGTGATAAAGGGCGTATGTTGCTCATCATTTATAAAAATTTTGATTGATATCATATATTTTCTTTTTTTTTAAAAAAAGAAAAAACTTTAAAAAAAGAAGAAAAAAACAATGGATATAAAGAAAGTACATGCTAAAACGAAAATTTTATTTCTCATTCTTATTATTGATCTTTTTTGTAATGGTTCAATCCTTATTTTTTGTTTTTTAATCAACAAAGTCATTATTCTCTTTTTTCAACTTCTTTAGTGTGATGCTCTTTAGTGCTTTTTCATTTCCCTCAATTCCCTCCGTTCTTTTTTTTGTATTTTTTTTCTCTTGATTATCATCTTGATTTTTTTTCTCTTGATTTTTTTTCTCTTTATTTTTTTCCTCTTTTTTTTTTTATCTCTTGATTTTTTTTTATCTGAATTGCTAGGCTTATTTCTTCTTCCAATTCACCATGAAGTTGCTCCATTTTCTTTTCAGAAACCAATTGTATGAATTCTTCAATGCTACTTATGTCATAAAAGTTCAAAAAACGAGATCGAAATTCATTTATTCGAGGTTCATCAGGATTTGAAAGAATTTTTTTTAAATTGGTTGACATCTTTTTCGAAAAAAACTCAATGATGTTTTCTGTTTTCTCTAAGTCATATTGAAAAGTTTTCATATGCAAAAACCATTCACCTGACGTCTCGTCTCTTTGAAAAACTAGGGGCCTTACTTTTAAACTCCAGGATGGATTATGTTTATTTTTTTGTTCAGAAATATAATTTTTACAAAATACTTGCCAAAGCGCATCATTTGTACTATCAGAAGCATTGCTCATGGTGGTCTTATGCAAAACTTTGCATTCAATAATTATGTCGGTTTTATCTGGATTAATTTCGGTTGCAATAAAAGAATCATCAATTTTGCCTCTACTCTCGTCAACATATTTTTCGGTATTGGCCAAATAATTTGACTTATCTGGGGCCTCTAGGTTTTGAAACTCAACTGCTGCAAAAATCAAACATTTAAAGTAGTCTTCATTTCTATCATTTCTCACATTTTTCAATATTTTTTTTACATTTTCTTGAAATTTGTTATCATCATTGAGATTTTCAGTAATTTCAGCACAAATGTCGGTTTTGAGATTGAGTTCCTTGAATAAATGAGAAACATACACTGGAATTACTCTATTCTTAAATTCAAGAAGAATCTCTTTATTGGGTATTTTAAATCTTCCATCTTTGGATGATGTTATATAACCTGCTGACATCAAAATATCAGGAAAGACCTGATCAGCATATCTTTCATCGAAATTTCTCAAAAAATAATATAAATTTATTGATCTTTCATGGTAAAAAGTTTGAGAAAGTTCCTTTTTTTCAGCAAGTAAATTTAGATTCTCCAATAAAGCTTTTTTGTTTTGAATAATCAGCGAAAGATGCGACAAAATGATTGATCGATCTGAAGCTATCCAAAATGATTCAGGCTTAAAAATTGAAACTTTTTCGTCTGATAGATGATTGAGATACTGTTTAAAATAGCTGATTATGGACCAAACATTGTAGATTTCCAAATCTTGGTTTGGAAATGAATATCCATTGTACCATTCTTTTAGCATTGAAAGAAGGGTTTTCTTATGATTTTCATTAATTGGGTCAAAAATTCCATTTATGACTTGTTCCAATTCAGACTCAGTGACTCCATAATGCTTTTGAAAACGGCCAGATTTCATATCCAGTTTTTTTATAGTATTTAATTTTGATGAAGAAAACATTACGTCAGTGATTCCAGTCATAATGACGTGCTTTATTTTGGTTTTATTTGATTTTCCAAATTCAACTTTACAAACACCAGAAATAAAATTATGAACAAATTCCAAATGCTTGCAGATTTCTTTCTTCTTATTTTTCACGACTTCACTAGTATCCGCGGTTAATATCTCGGGATTTAAATAAATGAAATTCATTATTCCGTAGTCAATTTCATCGATAGTGATGATAATTTCCTCTTCATGCCATTGAGAAATTAATTCCACTAAAAAAGTCAAGGAATTGGCGAGATCAATCATATTTGCTTTTTTGTTCCAATAATTTTTAAATGATTCGATATCCTTTTCTAATTTCCAATGATCCGCTGATTTAATCTCAGGATCTGATTTGAATTTTTGATTCATCTTGTTGAGTATCTCTCTGTGTTTGGCAAATAATTCAGAAATCATAGTTGAAAAGCTGCCCATGAAATTAGCTCCATCGAGACATTTGAAATCCATCTGAATTACAATAAATTTGCCATAGTAATCCATGTATTTTCCGTTTTCGACTTTTCCAATTTGTAATTTTTTGAAAATTTCTTTTCCTTCTTGAGATTTTCTCTCTTTGTTCAAAAAACAATCCAACATCGATAAATTCAATGTTTTTCCCCATCGTCTTGGCCTCAAGATTAAAAGAGTCTAGTGAGTATTTAGAGGAATTAAAAAACAAAATTTTCAAAAATACATGATTTCCTGCTGCATTATCAATGATGTCCTTGATGAGAATGCTCTTGTCCAAATATATGGTGTTTGCTTTAATGAAGTTTAAAAAACCACCTGCGCTAACATCCATTTTGATTCCTTTTTTTACTTTAGTAATCACAGGTACAATATCGTAGACGACACACACTTCCTCATTATTACCAACACTTGCGTTAACATTCATTTTGATTTCTGTTTTTACTTTAATCACAGGTTCATTATCGACGACATCCACTTTCTCATTAGTGCCAACAGGAACTTTCTGGTCTTCTGGCACTTCGTTTTCTTCGTTTTCCATGTTTTTAATAAAAATAGAGGGGTTTTTTTGAAATTATAGCTCAAGATTTAATTTCAATATTTATTCAAATCTAAAAAGTGAGAAATTTAAAAAACTTTTAATTTTTTTCCCAAAAAAGAAAAATTTCTTATAATAGATAAAATCATACACAGGGTGATTCTATTTTGCCTAATTTATTAAAAGCTTTTAAATTTGGATAGGTTTTCAAAATATTTTTCGCTATTTTTCTATTTTGCTCTTCTCAGGTTTCTTCCCATTAAACGTCTAACTCCCATTTATCTTATATCTCCTCATCTTATTTTATCACCGAGGTAATTAAGAATTTTTGAATAGTTGCTTTCTGCTTTCGAGAGACTCAATGAGTTGAAACTCTTATTATTTTCAAATCTGCTCTTATTATCGAACCTGATGGTCAAGGTCTCCTTCTGAGAATTAATCTATCGTTTTCCAAATTATGGAATTCTGAATGTTTTGAGAACTTTTTGAATTTTGTAAGATAAGTCTTATGAAAGAGAGGAAGGCATATTTAGAATTTTTTGAGTTTTCAAATAAAATTTCAAGACCAAATATATCAAGTAGTCAGTTTGTCCGAGTGGTTAAGGAGTTGGACTTGAAATCCAATGGGTTCTACCCGCGCAAGTTCAAATCTTGCAGCTGACGTATTTTTTTTTTTTTTTTAAGTATTTAATTATTTTTGATAAATGAAGAATTTTTTTCCAAAATTCAAGAACGATCCATTTTTTTAAAAAACACATTTTAAATACAATTTTTCTTTTTAAGATGCTACAAATTTTTTAATCTGAAAGACTTCACTTCAGAAATAATAAATAATGAATTTAAATTTCTTTTTTCATAAAAATGAAAGAGTGTTCGAACTTAAAAAAATGACATATTATTAATGCTTAAATGTTCATAAAACTGAGTAAATTCATTAATATTTTGAGTATTCAGGGACCTTCTTTATGGTTTTCATGGGAGATTTCTTGACAGGCGAAACTACTTTCTTAGTGACTTCAGTGACTCTCATCACAGTTTTTTTTGAGGTGCTTTCCGCCTTCATTCTGAGATCTTTTATTCTGGATTTTCTGTTCAAAAGGGCTCTAACAGCTTCATCTTGTTCAGAGAATTTCTCCAATTCATCGATAATCTTGTGTAAAAAAAATGGTTTTTTGAAAATAACTTAAATAATAAGACTTGAGTGTTGAGATAATTAATGAGCTCAATATGTTTCTTCAAAGCGTCTAAGTCATAGTTCAATTTGTTGTTCTCTTCATAGATTTCCGAGTTTTCGGACCTTAAAGCACCCAAATCTTGAGAAGCGTCTTGAATTTGGTTGTCTCGGGATCTTATTTGTTAATAATTTGATTTATAAAATATTTGTAAATAATTTTAATAGTTACTTGAGAACGTTTTCAAGGTTGAGGATTCTGGAATTCATCTCCTGGTTTTTGTTGATTTCGTTGTGCAGCAATTTCTGGTTTTGGAACACTTCATTTTTGGCCTTTTCATTGATTTTCTCCATATCGTTGATATCTTTGTCCAATCCTTTGGCGGTCTTTTCAGCATCTTGGATTTTCTTGTCCAAGGTTTTCAAAAACTCATTTTTGTTTTTGAGCTCGTTTTCCAGCTTTTTAGAAATTTATTAATGAAAAAAAATTGAATTGTTACGTTGTTTTTGGCATTGTTCAATTGTGAGTTCGACTTCTCAATCTGGTTATTCTCATTATCTAAATTCTTAATAATCTTTTCCAACTCTTCATTTTTGTAGATTAGATCCTCTACATCTCCTGAAAGACCTTCCAAATCGCCCAAAATCTTCCTTTTTTCATCCTTCAAGGAATTCAATTGATTTTGACCCCTTTTGGTGTCTTCTGTCAAAAGGTTGTTCTCATCCATCCCGTTAGAAATTTCCTTCTTGATCCTGGAAATCTCATAGTTCTTTTGCTCAGAAAGCTCCTGAAGACTTGCGTTGTCACTTCTTAACTCTTGCAACTCGAGGTTCCTATCTCGAGCCAAACCCTTGAGGTTATCCAATTCTGTCTTCAAATTGGCGATGTTTTTCAAGTTTGCATCGTTCCGAGCTTTGAACTCGTTGTCGTTTCTTTGCTAAAAATCGTTGTTTATTTTTTAAAGAAAATTAATGGTGTTTTTTTTACGTTTTCTTCGTATAAGGACTGATATTTGTTTTCAAGGGACTTGATTTGCTGACTGAGTTCAAAGCATTCTTGTTCATTTTTTTTCAACTCGAAAATATCGGCCTTCAATTGGGAAATGATTAGATCTTTCTGATCTGACTCGACTTGAGCAGGAGAAAAATACTAGAAAGAGTAAATAATTTTGGTAAATGGGGATCGAGAAAAAAAAGAAAATAAGATACTCTTGAATAGGACATTGGAATGTGACTGTTGGGTTAACAAACAAAAAAATTTTATGGAATTATAAGAAAATATTTATTTAAGAAAATATTTAACGACGATTTTTTATTAATTTTATTAAGAAAATTTATTTGTTTTGTGAAAAATAAAAATAATGCTAATTTAGACTAATTTTTAAAACCACTTTTTCTAATTTACAAGAAAGTGATGGCATTCTCAAAACTCGAAAAAGAGTGTATTTTAATTTTAATTTAATTCCCTTGGACATGCGCTCGCCTCAATCTTCGCAAGGATTTTTTTATATCATTTCTACAAAAGGGGCAAATATGATTTCTAGCAAGCCATTCTTTAATGCATTCATTGTGAAAAATGTGATTGCATTCGGGCAATTTACAAACCATCTCCGGATCTTGGAATTCGCTTAAACATATTGAACAAACTTTCTCATTTTCGTTTTGATCTTGTCTTGGAGCAAGGTCAATATTTATTTGTGCTTGTGAGTTATTTTGAATATTTTGATTAGATTGGTTATTAGGAATATTCATGTTTGGATTTTCTGCTTTAATTTGAAGATAAGTCTTTTCTTCGATGCTGGCCATCTGATCTGCTGTCATGCCCCGATTATCTAATTGAAGACTCATATTATTTTGACCTCCTCGCAAAAGTATCATTAAAACCATGACACCAAAGAAAAGAATTACTAAAAGAGAATACAAATACGCTAGAGAATTCGCAATCAGAACCCCATAAAATATAACTTTTGAAAAAATCGACAAAAAATTCTCATCTTCCATATCACAATCCTCTTCCATCGAATTTAACAAAAATATTAAACTTGCGATAATGGTAGCTTCGAATTCCAAAGCCGATTTTTTCATAAATATTGAAACGAAGGCTATGCATTTATCTATCCTTATCACGAGAATCAATAAAACATATAAAGAAATCCGTTCCAAACAAGCGTCTAATGGAAAATAAATCACTAATAACACGAGCAAAAGTATGGAAATGCCGATATGAAAGATAAAGATATAACATAAGTAGAGAAACCGATTTAAATCCATGAGTTGAGACCTTTTTTGATTAATTTAACCCAAGAGGAAAAACTAATTTAATATATTTCAAAATAAAAAATAAAAAAACTTCCTTAAATTATTATGACCGAAGAACTTGATTTACTGCCATTTGCAGGAGGGGACATCTTTAATGATAGTTCCACGAACACCACTGAAGCAAATTCCACTAGTGAAATCCAATATCAGAATGCACAGATCGGGACTGAAAGTTTGGCAGTGATTTTTATTTTTTTTGTATTGCTTTTGGGAGGAATTGTTCGCATTTTCAGCAAAAAATATCGAGTAAAAATATTAGAAATCAGTTTGATTCAAATTTTTTTGATAGGTGGCATTCACACCGGTCGTTTTTTTACTTGGATTAGCCATAAGTCAATTTAGCACGATATTCGGAATATTCAAGGAGTCGTTCGCCAGAATTAGTGAGATTGACCCAGTTTAAAATTGAATTTTAGTTTTTCTTAAAGAACGTGTTTTTTCTTTTTTAGAATGGTTTATTGCAAATATTCTTACCGATTTTGCTCTTTAACGGAGCTTTTAATTTAGACTGGCATATTTTCAGACGAGAAATCAAACAAGTTTCCATGTTATTTTGACATTTTCAAATTTTAATTAAAGATCACTCTACTTGGCTTCCCTGGTGCAATATTAAATGCATGTTTGATCGCTTTGGCTTTAAAGCTCTTTCTTTATATTGATGATGTTCATATATAAATAAAAAAAAAATTGTGTTTTTATATTAATTCCCAAGGAAAAATATACTTGGCTCTCAGCATTTATGTTCGGCGCATTGATTTCCTGCACAGATCCTATAGCATTGATAAATGTCTTAAGAGAGTTGCCCTCTTCTAAAAAATTCAATGTTCTTTTGGAAGGTGAATCATTGCTTAATGATGCCACTGGAATGATTATTTATCAGATTGGCTCAGTTTTTAAAAATTTAAGATCATTGTTGATATTTTTCTAGCATTTTTATCATGGAGCTGGACATTCAATATTTTACATTTTTTACACATTCCTGAGGTTTTAAATTATTTTTCATTTTCTTTAAATTGAAAAATTCATTTCATCAATTTTCTAGTTTGTCACTTGGTGGAATTGTTTTGGGAGTATTGAGTGGCATGTTTTCTTCTTTAATTATCCAAAAGCTTTTCAATGATGAAATTCTTGTCGTGAATACCACTCTAATGTCTTCATACATAGTAATATTGAACAGCCATATTTCTATTACATTAACTAATAATAGGTCTATTTCATTGCTGAAGGATCGAATTTTCTGGGATTTCAAATCTCAGGGATCATGGCAGTTATTTCTTGCGGATTATTCATGTCAGCTGTTGGAAAAACTAAAATCAACACTAATTCAGATTACGCAGTCTATACATTTTGGAATTTTTTAGTTTATGCTTCAGAAACCATCATTTTTTTCTTGGCCGGATTGATTGTGGGAGAAAACGTCTGGAATCAAGAAAAATATATCAATGCTAGCGATTATTATAAACTTTTGATTTTATATGCTTTTCTCAATGGGGCGAGAATTTTGATGTTGTTGATAAATTATCCCATATTGAAGAAACATGGATATGGATTGAGTTTAGAAGAAGTAATTTTCTCAATGTTTCTTTAAAAAGAAAATTAACTTTAAGTTGAAATGTTTAGCAGTTGGAGGATTGAAAGGAGGTATCAGCATAGCATTTGCCATGTTGGTTTCACGAGATGAAAGATTAGCACCTCAATTAAGAGAAATTGTGGATTTATTATTATTTTTTTTAAAGAAAATAATTTATTTTAATTTTTTAGTTCTTTTTTGATGTTGCTGGATGCGCAGTGTTGACTTTGACAGGTAAATTTTTTATTAAAACATTTAGAGAAATAATTTTAGTGAATTCGTCAATTTTGGGAGTATTTGTCAAAGGAATCAAGCTTTTCGAGATGAACAAAATCCAAAATCATGTCTTTAAAAACTTTCTGGAGAATTTGTTGACGGATCTAGAAAACAAATTGGAAGAATTAAAAAATAACCAATATTTGCAAGTTGCTGATTGGGACCAAGTGAAGGAATTGTCTGGACTATTTGAAATTCATCATGACATTTACGACATCGACAAAGAAAATCGAGGAGTCATGAATCCAGTCATTATAAGAAAAGATGATGACAAATCTGGAGTTGAAATGAAGTAAAAAAAAATTTTTCATTTATTATATTATTCTATTGAATTTTAAATTTCAAGCCTATTAAATGAGAGTAAAGAAAGCATTGATTTTGAAAACAAGGCAGAAATCAGCGAAAAAGAGATGCCATTAGTAGCAGAATGTCGCAATCGAATGATAATGTCCTTGAAAGGTTTTTATTATGAGCTCTTCAAGAAGAATCAATGTAGTGGGGATGCTTTTTTGATTTTGATTGAATCGGCCAACTGGGATCTAGATAATGAGCAATCTCCGATGAACTCTTGGACGATTATAAATAATTCATTTTACAAGCCTGGGTATGTTAAAGCAATCATGGAATTGCAAAATGTTTCATGTGTTGGTGGAATAGTCAAACACCTTGTCTTTACTCATGTAGCCCATGCTTATGATATCACAAGTTGCTATGTAGAAGCTCATCGATACGCAGAAAATTTAACGAAAAAAGTTTTACTTATTTGAATTTATTATGAATAACTTTATTTTTAAAAGTTTCCAATGAGCGAAAAATACGTGAAAGTCATCAAAGAGGAAGTAGAAGAAAATAGAAGAAAGGCAGAGGAATATATTTATTCATATTTAGAAGTCAGCTTCCCAGAAATCACAAGATCCATCCAAACGAAAAGAGCTGCATACAACATTTTGCAATATGAAAGATGTGATTTGATATGATTATTTTAAAATAAAGTATATTTCGAATTTTAAAAACAGCACTTTTGGATCAAAAGTTTTTGATGGGACAAATCGATGAGAAAGAACACACTTTGATAATCAATAAAATTGATAATAAGATGATCAAATTAGGATCTTATAGTCCAGAATGGGTAATTACTAAATTGAAAATATTAAAGTAAAAATTTATGATAAGGTGAGAGTGCCACTTAAAAAACTTATGCAAAACATCCCATTTTTTTCTTATATTCCACAACAAACCATCGATCAATTAGTCAATGTATCCCAAGAAATTATGATGGAGAAAGACATACCAATAACTCGAGTAACATGATAATTGAATTTTACTTAAAAAATAAATTTAGCAAGGAGAAAAAGCAATAAATGTTTACATAATTACGCGAGGAGGAGGTCAAATTAAAAAAAAAAAAAAAAATTTAATGAACGAAATAAAAAGGCACGGAGTTTTCAGTTATGGGGAATTCAACATATCGTGAAAAAAAAGGAGTGGGTTCAGTTATTTCATTTCATCAAATAGTATCAAAGAATTTAAATTATGAAGCCTGTAATATCCTTCTATTAATTTATTTTTCTGAAATTAAACAAAAAACAAAAAACAGCATTTGCAGCAGATTCCATCATAAACTTAGCTGTATTTCCAATTGATTCTCTGAGACAGATTATTTCAAGAAATGAGGATGTAGATAAAATCAAATTTTTATATTAAATATAATTTTGTTTCGATATTCAGCATGAAGCCTTCGCATGGAGGGAGAGTTTATACGCATTTTCTAGAATTCATTATAATGAATTAAGACCGTTGGGATCATTGGAAAGAGTAGATATGTTGAAATTATGGAGTTATTCAGCTTTTAGAAAATTTGATGTCGGGCAAACTTTGAACCTTCAGAAAGGAGGAATCTTGTTGGATGGTTACCTTATAAAAAAAAAAATATAAAATTCGTATAAATTTAGGAACTATTAAAATTTATGAAAAGGACCTTCATGAAGAATTTATTTTAGACTTTCAAAAAAAAATTGAAACTTTGAATAACAGTGAAAATGTCAACAAAAAAGACAAGGAAAATGAAAAGAAAAAATTGGCAAAAGGGTTCCTGGAAGAAATGAACATTAAACTTGAAAAAAATAAGACTTTTGAAAACTTCAACTTTTTTGAACCTTTGATCCATCAATCAGAATTCCTCGTGATGAAACCTATCACCATTTTTGTGTTCACTGCAGTTGATGAAGTTAGGAATATTTTCAACAAGGACTCAGCTGAAGAATACACTCAACTATTATCAAAAAAAGAAGAGGTGCTTTCTATGAAAAAGGAAGGAAAGCAAGATTTTGATCAAGAAGAAATCAAAATTTAAAAAAAAATGAGAAATTAAATGTTAAAAAAAAAAATGAAAAAAAAAAAAAAATTAGGAAATTAAAAATTTCCAAATAGTTCGCGTTATAAAGATTATTGAGATTAAACAAAAGAATTTATGAGCATTTCAAAAAATAATACAAAAGAATAAAGAATGTTTTTATATAATTTTTAAAATTCTTTAATTTTTATTTTTTTAAAATACAAGACAGAAAAAAAAATGGGAAACTCTTCTAACAAAAAAGAACTAAATACAGCTCTAGAAAAAATTATAGTGAAAACTTTGACGAATTTTCCGAAAAAAGATTTTGAAAACCCAATTTCGAATGCAGCAAAACTTTATTTCCACAAACTTCTGCAAATAATTCACTCCGACAAAGATGGAGAAAAAAGAGATATAAAGAATATGCAAACTGTTTTCAAGGAATTGGAGAGTTTTGCCAATTTGTTTTATGAACAAAAGGAGAACGTTGCATTTTACGGGCAAGAATGCTCGAAATTCAAAGAAATAATGAACAATCTTATTAAAAAGCTAAGAACCCTCTCATACATTGTAGAAATATCTGACAAAGCCATTGATAACATCGAATGTTTGATTGAAGAAATCCATGTTTTAAAATAATTTTGTTAAGTTTTTTGACTTTTTTTGATAGAAAAATCAGTTTTTTGGATATTTACCCCCGATTGATTCAGGAATTACGATCCATATGCAGCATTTGACAATATTACTACATGTAATTTTGAAAAAAAAATTGTCAAAGTTTATTAAATTGTAGGTCGTTTTGTTTGTGATTTTCATGCAAAACATCTGTTTTGGAACGGCTTTTTATTTTTTGACTTACTTCCTTGTGTTTGCTTATATAGATGAGATGATAAGACTCAATAAACAGAACGAAATACAAATTTTGTCGAATTTACTGCATTTACGTGATCAATGGTATTTATTATATTTATTTCAGAAAGAAAACATATTACTAGGTTAGTTTTGGCAATTCACCTGCTAAATTTCTTCTTTCATTGCTCTTTGATCACCGGAAACACTCGTTTTATTTTCATATTTTTTATGTTTCTTCTTGTAAAGCTAAGTGTCCGACAATAATTTGATTTTAATTGTTTTCAGAAAAAATATAAATTTGTTTTTTTTAATGGTTTTGCACCTTAATAATTAATTAAATATTATGCTAAAAAACTTGAGTCGCAGCTTTGGTTTGTCTTCTCGACTGTGCTCACATCAAATCCTAAACTCTGTGCTTTGGCCAAAATAGCAGAATAAATATCATCGCTCAAACTTTTGGTTCTGGTAAGAATATAAAGGTTTGATCTGTTTCTCGACCCAACAAGAGCCCATTGGTAATTTGAATCCACATCAATGATGTAATAATCAGCTCGCACAGCAAGAGTGCCAACCACTGGATTTACATTGGTCCATTTGGCATTTTCAACAGGATCGATTTCAGCATAACTATGTGAATGGACAATTGGAGCCCAAGTAGCATGAACATTGCAATATTCATCAAAATTTACTTTAGAGGAATTTGTTGGGTCTAAGGTGTAGTTTGTTTGAGTGCAGACACAAAAAAAATCGACTATTGAAGAAATTGATGAGAATAAATACCAATGACCCATGTATTGGTTGACGTCAAAATCAGAAACAACTGGTAGATCCTGTTGTCCTTTTGTTTGGAAAACCATACAAAGGATCAAAGAGAGGAATAATGAGTGGATAACTTTCATGAGTTCACTAAGGGAATTCTTTAAAAATAAATTATATTTATAGACTCTGTTCCGAATATCAATATATAAGATTCTTGATTATAAATAAATTTAAGCAGAAAAAAAAATTTCCTTTTTTTATGCCAAAACAAAAAAAAAAACAAATCGAATTAAAACTCAAATAAAAAAAAAAATTAATAAAATCTAAAAATAAAAAAATTAAAAC
>Ga0302186_10000248_pt1 | contig 49994 bp, 23 predicted proteins | sample II_Bog_E1_2_FD_198782 | JGI IMG/M metagenome (GOLD analysis project Ga0302186, IMG submission 198782) | Peat permafrost microbial communities from Stordalen Mire near Abisko, Sweden - II_Bog_E1_1 | ecosystem: Environmental > Terrestrial > Soil > Wetlands > Peat | place: Sweden: Abisko...
AATATTTATTTATTTTTATTTTTTATTTTTAATATTTAGGTTAGGATTATTTTAAGAATCGTTTTTATGATTATTGAATATAGACCACTTAATAGAGTATTTAGTTTTATAGATCTGTTTCATATTAAAGAATCATGATTTTGCATGATTTATTTATAAATTAAGCTTCTTTGGCAAAATGAAATCAAACCATAACATTGGAAACTTGCTCGATATCGAAGTCAACCAGCAAAATTCACCTTTTAAACAAGTAATTAATTTATTTTAACATTAAAATATAATCTAAATTATCACTATTCATAAATTGTATTTATATCAAACACTTAATTTACTGGCCAATTTTTTAAGATTGATGAATGTTAAAAGATAGAAGACAATTGCAACGGCACTGACAAGAAGAGCACTCTTTGAAAAAGACTCAATACTGAGAGTTTACCTGTAATCATAAACAGAGTTATCTTTCACTATATTAATCTTAAGGTCCTCGTATTGATTCACTAATATCATTTGCAGACCATATCTGAAAGGAGACAGATATTGCATCCAAGAAATCCAATTAGGAATATCGTTCAGTTTATTATACACTCCACTGAAAATCATTAGAGGCAATATAATTATTGACCCGAGGGATGAGGCTTTGCTGACTTATTTGAAAAGAGATCCAATGAAAAATCCGAAGCTATTGCCAGCAATACCCATTAGAACCATTATGAGAACTGAATAAATTATTGTTTACGATATCTTATAAATTTAAGAAAATCTGGATCGAAACCATTTATCCAATAAACACATGAGCCGAATAAGATTGAAAAGATTGTTATATGTAGTAGTTATATAAAAGTTTTTGATAGAAAGTATGCCAAAGGATAATATTTTTTTGCTGATACTTCCTTATAATATATTGCACATTCAACTGGAACTAAATTAAAAGAAAAATACATGCCAATTGAACGGCAAAAATTCCCGTAAAAACACAGCAAGTGATGTTTACAAAGCATACTCCTTGGATTCCTATAAATTAGTAGATAATGTCTTATGCTGGCAAATATTGACCTTGCTGTTGCAAATCTTATGGACTTATAATGTCGTTAATAAAAAATATTCCTGTAATAATAACTCCAACGACTAAATTTCCAAAAGCTGCCACGGTTTTAAAAGGATTTCGCAATAGCATCCTCCATTCTCTTTGAAAGAGTATTGAGAGCATAAAGAAAAAAGAAGCTGCTGTTTCAAGAAGAGCGTAGGTAGAGGGTTGTTTGTGTATTTTTTTCAGTTATTTTTTTACACTTGGTTCCAAATATTCAAGATAATTGTTGTGATTAAAGGGCGTTACGTATTCGTCCCTTTTCGCTTTGTATTCAGAAATTTCCATCATAAAGAAGTCACTAATCGTGGAGTGGGCGGGGATAGAAATTCCCAGCTTCTAAATGTAGGCTGTGATTTATTGAGCTTTGCCCTGATAGATCATTAACCCTTTGTCCAACAGTATTAGTCTCGTTAGTTTGGAGTAGAGGAGGTAGCTCGGCTGATGGATTGTGAAGATTATTGTACAGTTTTATCGAACAGTGAGCTTTTTCAGTATCTTTAAAACTGAGTCAGCTTTGCGGCTATCGAGGCCCGAAGTTGGCTCATCAAGAATCATCAAAGAAGGTTTTGAGACCATTTCTACTGCGATACAAACTCTTTTCTTCTCGCCACCAGAAATGCCTTTTTTTATTTTTCCCCCCACATAAGTATTCTAACATTTTTGCAGTTCAAATTATTCAATGAGAGTATTTACTCTTTCTAAGGCTTCTGCAGGATTTGTAAATTTAAGCAAGGCTGTAAATTCAAGAGTTTCTAAATAATAAAAAAACTACCTTTAACAGTGAGCATTTCGTGAAGGAGGTCGTCCTGATAAACGAAAGCTCCGAAATTACTAAACTATGAGGTTGAAAATTATTGATTGTTTGCTTTCACCTAAATTGAAAATATAATACAATTCCTTTGACTATCAATTTTTTATCAGCTTTCTGAGAAATGAGAGAAAGAAGGGTGGTTTTGCCCGCTCCTGATGGTCCCATTATGGCAAGCATTTCTCCTGGCTTGCAGTAGCCTTGGCAATCATGAAGCAGTACTTTATCACCAATAGCTGCACTTAAGCCTGTCCAAGTGAGAATAATTTATTTCTTTGCTGACATATTGAGGAAAAGATTATATCAATGATTTTATAAATTAGATTTTATAAGAAAAAAGAAATTAAATTTTCTGATAAAAATTGATATTATTCCAATGAGTTCTTAAACAAGGAAAACTCTTTTAAGAGTTAATCTCAGAGACATCTGCATTTATTTTTTGCTCATTTACATTTTTAAAAGACAAGAAAAAACAGTTGAAAAAAACATGGAGGTTAACAAAAGACAATTTGTAATTTATATACTATATTTTGTATTTATTGTGATTTAACTCATCTTAAATTCGACAAATATCTTCTCATACTTACAATGCCAAAAATACAGCAAATTATTTAAAATTAAAGAGGGAAAAAATACTCCTTTCTCAGGAGCAAACTCAGCAATTATTATTTTAATACATTATTTATAATGGGTTGTTCGTTTAGGTCTTTTTTAATATCGAATGACTAAATGAGATCAAGCTGAAAGGCCCAAAAAATCGAGAAACATCTGATCCTTTTCGTCTGCTTTTCTGTATTTCTTTTCTTGAGGCGGGTCGATCAAGTGAACCTTGATCTTTCTTATCTCCTCCATGTTTACAGATTTGCTGACTTTTCTCTCTTCCTGAATAAAGCGATTTTAACGCTCGTTCGGGGCTACAACATCATTTATACCGGTTGCACGTCTATTTAGAGGAACTTTAGGAATGTTGGAATTTATTTTGGGGACTGCTGGCTCAGTAGTTTTTTATTAGGTTTTATCTTCTTTCCAACTATTTTTTTTATTTGGGGATGGGCTTGTCATTTTTCCTCTGCTAGAATTGCTTAACTTCTTATCCTGACTCATAGACCTCTTCATCTTAATTTATTTTTCTGCCTCCATTTTCTTTTTTGCCATAAATTATTTGTATGAGTCAGCTTTCTTTCTGTTCGTCTCCTCTATAGAAATAGGTAAAGCTTAAATTTTCATCTTAAGGTTGGCAGGCTAGCAGTCGAATAAATAACTATGCTGCCCTTTATCTTCTTTTTTATTGGAATGTGTGGTGGAATTTGATCGTGGAAATTGTTCTTATTTTTATATTTCAAGAATGGCTGAGCTATTCTATTAGAGATTAGTTGTAATATTTTTCTGTTTATTCACGGTATATTATTGACAGATTGGAGTGGGAACATTTTCGTAAGACCCTAACTCCTTCAGACAAATCGCTTCATAGGGTTTAGTTAAAATTTAAGAAACTTTATTCCACAGATTAGTTTTATCTTTAATGGCAGCAATAATTTCCTTGTCAGTTTGTTCTAACCCTGAGTATATCTTAAGAATTCTCATGAAATGTCCAAAATACCCTTTCTTACTAGCTTCTTCCATAAACTTGTCTTCTTGGAACATTTTACTAATCCGATTAACTGTTAAATCAATGATATCAAGTTTACAAAACAAGTATCTTTTGTATTCATCATATATCTTTCGTTCGCTGATGAACACATGATAAAATGATTTTTAAATAAGCATTTGAAGGACATTATTTTGCTCATGTTTGAATAGTAAATTAATTAGGCATCCAAACAAATTAACCTCGCAGATCTTAGAAAAAACTCGCTTACTGGAAATCGAAATGCAGTGGCAAAGCATCTTAATAAAGCATAAAATACCTCAAGCAGTTTGTAGTGATACAAATCCATCTTGATACAATTGGAAATTTTGTTGATGGCAACAGGAAAGAAATTTAGTAATTACACTATCATAGGCTGATTCTATAGTCTTTCAATATTTTTAAGAGCAGCTTAACTGTTCTAAGCTTCACCAGAGTTATTCGACGAAAAAGAACAATAGTTTATAAGCGCAATGAAAAAACTGAAAGCTGGAAAGGCCATTTCTTTGTTTTATTTCATCAGATCTATCATTAATTTTATTGCAGGCTTAGTAGTAATTACGTCCATCATCTATTTGCCATCTAGAATCAAATAATACTTATCAATTGTTTCAATGAAGATTGTCACCAAATTCTCCAGAATTAAGCTACTGCTAGGTGATTAATATGTCTTTTCACTTTATATTTTGCGAACTATCGCCTGTATAACATCCAATTTGATAGTGAGCCTCTATGGTAGGGAAATAGAATTTTTGCTAATGTCTAAATTTAGAAAGAGTTGAAGGGTATTAGAAATGACCAAATGATCTGAATGAGAGATTAGGGCATTGAATATTTGAGGTTTACTGTAAATATAGTCCGTTACCTACTTGGAGCAGTTGTTTAATAGGCACATATTTGTTCTAAAAAAGTATCCTGCTAAAAGTGGCAGTATCTATTTCTGCTATAGTATTGCAAATAACAACTCGAAGTTCAATATATCTTTGAATTCGACCTGCTTGAAAAACCCATTTAGAATGCAGGGCGTTTCAGTCTCGATCATTTCAATTACTTGGAGAGGAAGTTTGTATTTACGATTATCTGAGTCAAAGGGTTGAGGATTTACTGTTAGATAAGTTATTGCTTCAGTGATAAGTGCAGGGTTATTGGTTATGTACTCGATTAATTTAGTATTATAGGCTTTGAGTTATTGTAAAAATTCAGGTATATCCAGCAGCTGATGAAGCTTGGGTTTACTTTATAAAAGAGATTAGATTTATTTGGAAGTAGATTTACCGTACCAAGTCGAACTCATTTAATAGAAATTATTATATTTAATATGACCGACTACTACTTCAAAATTTACCATCATTCTTTACAAATATTAACTCAAATGCCTCAGAATAAATTTTTCAAATGAATAATCTAGAGTTATAGTGACTAAATTAAAAATAATAAGAATAATATAATTACGAGTATAAAATTATCGAATAAAATTAAGCTCAGACAATTTATACCTTATTATAGTGAAAATCACAGCCCTGATCCTTCGCTATCAGAGTCAAGCTATTGTTGTTGTTCCCTCTAAAGAGAATCGAAATTTCGTTATTTCTTCTTTTTCGCAGCCCCCTCCAGTAATTTTTATTCAATTTTAAAACTGTGAACGGTTCCAATGTAGCCATTTTCAGCCAACCCGAAAAATAAAAAATACTAGTCATTATATTTACTGATGGTACTGCCCAATCCACCAAAAAATGAAGGAGTCATAAATTTGAATATGCCTACAAATTCTCTCTCTTTAATTCGAAACAATTTAATGCTTCTTTCCCTAATTTCTCCTGAAATGATGATAACATTATTATCATTCATCTTTTAGACAATTGGGTCCACAAAAGATGGAGGAAGACCAGCATATTATAACCTTTTAAGAAAGGGATTGTAAGTGTTAAATCCCATAAAAAGGAGAGTGCTTTCTTATCCATTCCCAAAAATTCCCCCAAAAAAATAGAGACCCTCACTATCACTGTATTCTGAAGAGTAAAGTGGCAATCGTTTATGAGTGGTTTTAAAATGATTAATAATTTTATGTTTGGCAAGGCCAGATTCCATAAATTAGCTTAACTATTTACCCTAGGTTTTGTATTCCTTATGATACCACCGAAGCTCTTTTAGATCAAGATAAATAAAGTCTTTTAAAAATTAGCGCTTTGTATTGATTCCACCGAAAATTAGCATATATTTGCCCATTAGTGTTGCACCATGACTTCTCCTGCCTTCTATTGACTCTTCGTTGTTCATTTTCAAACTTCGTGATGTCCAAGTTTGTAGATCTATTAAATTTATAGTATTAAAACAACCTCGACATTTTCGACTGATGTCATAGGTTCCCATTCCTCCAAATACTATAATAAATCTACTTTTATATAAAATTGCTGAATGATAGCTACGTGCTGAAGGAACTTGAAACGATTTAATCCAGACGTGATTGTCAAGGGAAAACACTTGAGCATTTGAGAAGGGAGAACTGCAATGCCCACCTATTACAACTGCCAAATTTCTATATACTGTTGTGGTATGCCCTTCTCTAGATTATGGTCTCCATCCATCAAGTTTGAAATTCAATGTTGTAATAGTGTATTATATGTTTTTCGATCCATATTACACTGCTGATTTTTTCACAACTTATCCAACTTTAGTGTTCAAAGTAGGTAGCCTTTTCTTTTTGTTATCGTTGATGTCCAAAATTTATTGATATTTCAATGACTTTTTAACATAGTCATTGAGTTCAACCTACCGTAGACTATTTAACTCAGTTTTTATTCTAGTGAACTGTTCCTTATTTTGATTTAGGATCATTTGTAGAGAATGATGGTCATCATGATCAGAAATGGTGGTACGAGTACGATGAACGTGAACTCTAATATTTTTCTTAGCTTATGAAAGTTGTCTTGTCCTGAAGTCAAGTTAATGGAAATAGTTGAAACCATTGTGAATTGTTTTTATTAAACTGTCTTATCGAATGGATCCATGAGTACGATGATGAGGTTTAGACATACTTCGATATGTTTTATTTACTAATTAAAATAAAATAGCAATGCTCGTTTTGGTAATTATATAATGACAATTATCAGTTTAGATCCTAGACTTCTCACTTAAAAATTTAACCTATATTCATCATATGAGTTCTAAAAGATAAGTCTTTGAATTTAAATTATTGATATAAGGCAGTAGCATTTTATGTATATTATAATTTCGCCACATCATCAAATTGCCAATCATGATTTAGCTCAACTGTTTGGAAAGATTTGCAATTAAAGTTCTCAAACAGGGACACGTCCCTGAGCATATTGCTTTCATAATGGATGGTAATAGGCGATATGCAAAAAATTAAAAGAAAGCTGCACTATCAGGACATGAAGAGGGAACCAAGACCTTAAAAAAATGTTTACTATACTGTCTAGAATTGGGAGTTAAGTACGCTTCTTTTTATGCATTTTCACTGTAGAATTTTAACCGTAAAATCTAAGAAGTAGATTTTCTGATGAAATTAGCTCGGAGTCAATTCCAATAACTTTCTGAAATTTATAAAAGTTCAAATATATTAGAAATTGTTGTAAAGAACAACGTAAAAGTTTAAATAATTGGAGATTTGGATGGTATATTAAAATAAAAATTTCCTGACATCAGAGATAGCTTCGCTAAAATCGAATAAAAAACAAAAGATAACACCAAGATGACTCTTTATATATGCTTCGCTTATGACAGCATATTTTAAATTAATCAAGCCATTACCAAAGCTAAAATAGATGAAGAAGAATTGCCATTAGCTTATGACCAAAAATAGGATAAAGTTTTTAATAATCTACTCATCCCTCGACATGTGGACCTCCTCATTCGTACTTCTAATGAATACCGACTTAGCAATTTTATGCTAATGCAAGTCAAATATGCAATGATCGAGATATAAAAAAATCTATGGCCTTCCTTCAACCTTTTAATGATGGGTAAAATTCTATTAAAATATAACTATCACTACAATGAAATCAAAGCAAAAAAAATCAGTTTAACTTCTAATAAGGATGAATGATTTCCCAGATATGATATAATCCAATTAAAATTTCCATTTTTTATATGCTTTGTCTACTAAATGGTCATGATTAAGAAGTCAATAATCAAATTTATGCTATCTTTCCATTGTAAACTTTAATAATCTCTTTCCTTAATTTTTACTTACCGATATTTTTATGATCAAATTGGCATTTATGATTTTCAGGCAAACGATGGGAATTACAATACATATATCCGCATTGGCATTATATTCCTAGCAATCCTAACTTTTTATTGCAATTGAAACAGCGGTTACAGTTTTTATGCATGCCTATATTTGGTTCTAAGCTTATCTCTTTCATTGATCCAAGCGTTTATTTCTCTATCATGCTTTCTGCAAAATGTATCTCTGTAGATGATTTAACCTCATTTTTCTCTTTCTAAGTTAAGTTGAATTTTCTTAATCAATAATTTGTTTACTTGTAACATGTAGAGCAAAGTCCTTCACAGGCCTCAGATCCATAGAAGAGAGAACAATCTTTGCAAAGGCTATGATTTTTATTTTCGCAGGGGTTCTGCTCGACGTTCATATATTTGCTACTTCTACTCTAGTTTTATATCTCTGATCATTTTTAAATTATAGTTTTTAAATTATGACTGTTAATATTCGCTATCTTATTTGAATTGATTTAATCAATTTAAATATAATTATTGTTTAACCAGGGCAGTCTCCTAAATTGATAAAACTATATTTGATCAAAAATAAACAGTAATAAATGCTGTTTTCATATTTTGTTGGTAATTGAATTAAATCTCAATTATAATATAAATCAAATCATATCTATTCATTAATGAGTAAATTCGTTGAGAAGGTCCTTTATGGAAGAGGTCTCAATTTAGCAGGTAATAAGACTCAAATACAGCTCAGATTAACTCTTCCAGGAAAACAGTACCTCAATTTACAGAAATTAGTTAAATGGCTAATGCTAAGATCAAGAAATTAGGATGTGGATATTTGCAATCCTGCTATCTACTCGGTAACATAAATCTGATATAGAAGATGGAAGATTCATTAAAGCGGGATATTTTATGGATACACTTACCAGTATCAGAATAATCAATATGCATCGCTTGATACCATTCGCCATTCCACTAATTCAAAAATTAACCTTTCTAGGAAGAATGTTGAGTTTTAGAGGAGGGGATTAGACACCTGTTTTATTCAATAAAGATATCTAATCTCCTTTTGATGATGTCATATTTGGGGGGTGCAGAGTATTTGGAAGAACAAAGGATCATGAAGTCTATGCAATGGGTGAAAACTATTTTGCGCAACTGGGAACTCGTAATTGTTATTTTATAAAGGAAATATTACTAATTACGAGGGCACATTTGCCTTAATACCACCAATCAATAAAGAACGCATAGTTGGGGTTGGGTGTGGTTTTCAACATACTCTATTTATAACAGGTACTGTTTTTGATATTTAGAAAACAAAAATTTATATGCTTGTGGAAAAGCATCAGATTATCAAATTCAAGCCTTGAAGTATAAAGAGAAAAATGAGATTGTTGATAAAATAGAAAACCCATAGATAATTTTAAAGGATGAAAAAGTATTCAAGGCAGCTGGTGGACTCAAATTCAGCTTGATTTGGACTTAGGGAGATAAACTATATGCCATGGGACACAATAAATTTGGTCAATGTGGCCAGAATAATATTATGTATCCTGAAGTAGTAAGACTCACAGAAATTCCTTTTGAGTGGTAAAAGGATGAACACATTCTAGATATCGCTTGTGGATTTTGCCATAGTCTCATTCTTACCAACAAGTATGTATATTTTTTTGGCTCTATTGAGCAAGGTCAAAATCCCTTTGCTAGTAAATTTATTATAATTAAGATTTCAATGAAAATATCTGTACACCAACTCCTTTACCTTTAAAGGATCCTATTAAAATATTCGCTAATTTTGATCGCTCGGCAGTGATAACAGCCAGTGGAGAAGCATATTTGTTTGGAGGTCGAGATTTTTCTTACTGCGGAGGTGAAAGCGGAAAACTAGAAGTGTTGCATAACTTGAGTCAAAATAGCGAAATTGGTCTTGGTTTTGTGCATACCTTGATTTATGTATGATCTTATATTTATTTCATCTGGCAATTCCCAGAAATCTTGCTGTTCGCACAAATCTTCAATCCTGAATCTAATAGAATAAATTAATTTTTTGTAAATGAAAAAAATAATTGATTGCACGATATTTTCATAAATATGATAAAATGTTGGAACATAAATTTATTGATGTAATTTCGCTAATATGAAATTATTGAAATTGAAATTGAATATTTAAATAATTTCTAAAGATGAGATAAATAGTAAAATATGTCAATCGATAACTGTTCATTGAATTTAATGGTAAATCATTCAATAAGTTGGATCACCAGTTCTCTATGTACAAATGTTTATATAATATCTGATCTTCTTAAATAGTGTTTTTTAAAGATCATATTCGAAAACGAAAGATATAATTTAAAAATAGCAATATATGACCCTAAACCACCTCATGAATTAAACCATAGGATTGGGAAAATATCAAATTCAATGCTTCCTCATTCTATGCTTAATCGATTTTAACGATGGAGTGGAGTTGGTGTTGAGCTCTTTTCTCAATCCCATTATTAAGGCCATCTTTACAGATGTTTCTCAATCTTACATTTCTCTTCTAGCAAGCATATTCTATATAGGAATTATGTTTGGGTCATTTACCAGTGGGCATCTTGCGGATATCTATGGCCGCAGACGACTCATAATTTGCGGAGCCATCATGCAGATAGCAGTTAGTTTCATGTTTTATATGGCAAATGATCTCTCAATGATGGTCATATTGAGATTTCTTTATGGATTTGCATTTGGATTTACTGTTGCCATCACCACAAGCATGTTCGCTGAAATTTCTCCATAGAAATATAGGGGTAAGGGAATTCTTCTCCTCAATTTCATGGTTTCTTTTGGCAAAATTTATGCAGTAGCCCTCGGATATATATTCATCTAAGCGAACTTAAGTTAAACGAATTGGAAATTAATGATGATTTGCGGAAGTTTTCCTAATTATATCGTGCTTGTTGGTTCGATCTTGTTCGTTGAAGAATCACCACGCTATCTATTAGCACATAAAGAATTTTAAGCAGGCTATGCTGTCCTATAGGCAATGTATTAAAGGAACTACAACAAAAAACTAATAATTTCTTCCGAGGAAAAATAAGAAATTTAATAATAATTTTCGCGACCATAACCGGAAAATCATCAATCAATCAAGGTTCTATTCAGTCAAAAGTACATTACAATTACCCTTTCACTTACCCTTTGTTGGATTATCATAAATTTTTGCTATACTGGGCAACTAGTGATCGAGGCTTTTCATCTTGAAGATAGTATAACTTCCTCACTCAAGCTATAAAAATATTTTTATACTGTCTTTGGAGAAATTCCAAGCTTTTTAATTTCTGTCTATCTCATTGATCACCCTTCATTCGGAAGAAAAAGATCCATCACACTCTTTTTCTTAGGAGCTGCAGTTTTTAATTTGGGCTTTAGTATCACTCAACTTGTTTTTATGGGGTCAATTGCAAGATTTTTCATGAAAGACGTCTTTCAAATCTTATATCCCCTGACAACGGAATCTTTCAAAACAAGATTTAGAACTAAAGGCTTTGGATTTTGCTCGGGAAGTGGGAGAATTGGCGCAATCATAATGCCATTTATACTGATCCCTCTTGATAATTGGAGTAGAGGTTCAGTATACTTCCTTTTTATGCTGCTTTGCTTCGGAGCATGCGTAATTTGTTGGCAATTTATCGAATAGACAATGAAAAAAGACGTGGACGGGGGAACTCCCAACATGCAGCTCCTCCTTTTAGCCTCAACAGTGGACATAAATCCTTTGCAAATATAATAAAAATGATAAAAATGCAATTTAATCTTGAATATTTATATGATAATCCTTGAATTGATATACGTTTTTTAGTTTTAATTGAAGAACAAATTACTGAATTGAACTATTTTATGGAATATAAATTAAATCTTTATATAGTTGTTTGATCAAAATGCAGCTCATTCGTGGATGGAATAAAAAAACAGGAAAAGGCAAAGCACCCCTTCAAAAGACTTGTGGTTTGAGTTTTCTAGTTCCTATCATTGAAAACATACTTAATCATAAAAGTTTGATTTTATCTGCCAGCTCTCAAATTGGGCAAACACATCGCCTGGTATCTCTTCTACGCCTGGAGAATGATTTCTCATTTAGCATTTAAGTTAGTGTTAATTTTTCTTAAAATTTGGTAAAATATAGTGGCCGATTAATGAAAAATGACAGTATCTATATTATTCCTTCAAAAGATCTGCGGATTAATTTCATGCATAAATTATTGCAAAAGAAAGAAAATTTAGATGAGTCTTGTCTGATGAGGGTGAGCCAATAAACAGGAGAAATTTAATTGTTTATCCTCACTAATTATAGCTCGACTATCATGAACAACCTACAGTATTTGAAAAAAGAGGCAGCCATTCAAATAAAAAAGCTCATCTCAATTTGCAAAAAAAAGTTAGGTGATATACTGATAGATATAAATGAGCGAAATGCCTAGACCTAACAGGTAAAGTTAAAAAAGCAGGAAGCTTTATAAAAAATTCATAAGCATATATTTTTCAGCAATTGTAATTTAGGATCAAAATAAAAACTAGTTGAGTAAAAGTTATTAACTTAAAGAAAATCAAAAATGAAAGAAAAAAATACAAAACAAATTTCAAATAAATAGAATACTGAAAATCGATATAATGATCTAAAATGGAGACATCTATATGGTGTCATTCCGATCATTTAAAGCTTACAGGAAAAAGATTACAGACAGTAGTTATCAAAGATTGACCAATTTTAGAGCCTTCTTCAAATTCCAACTCCAAAGGCCAACAATTCAAGTGAAAGTATTTATATTTATAATGAAATCAATATAATTGATCCGTAAAAGATTATAACCCAGTAGTTGCCAGCTCAGGCTAATAGCTCTCTCAGAATAAGTAACATCTTTTTTCGTTATTCTTTGAAAAAATAAGTGAAAAGGAACTAAAGCTCGGAGAATAAAAGTATGGAATTAAATAAATTGATTCTCATCAAGTAAGGCAAAAATGAAAATGCAAAAAGCTGGAATAAGCTTATTCATTAGAAAAATATTGTAAGAACTTTTAATTCTGCTAGTAGCTCTTATATCATCAAATACTACAATTTTCCACAAGAAAATTTTGCTTATAGAAAAAGTTTAATGATGGAGTACAACCCCTATAGTGTTACTCTCTCCGAGCATCTCTTAAAAAATCGTGAAAGTCTGTCTTTGGATAGTAAAATGCATCTGCTGATTCATATTTCTAACAGTCTGCGATTCCTATCATCTTCTAAAATTGTCCATATGGATTTGAATCTTAGCAATATCCTCATATATGATGGTTATCTTCCAAAACTAATTGATTTCGGATAAGCTTATCATAAATAAGTGGTCTAAATGGAGTCGAAACAAATGAACTACGCTCCTGGCTTTACTCTACCCTACTGTTCACCAGAAGTATTTACAAAAAAAGCATTTTCATCGGTGCAAGATGTTTTTTCTTTTGGCATCATAATGTTTAAAATTCTTACAGGTACATTGCCTTATTTCCCCTGTGACAGTCTGATCCCTTTCTATAAAAATCATTGTTATCACTCTAAATTTATGCTGGCTATATAAAATGTGCAATACATAGCTCGTCCTGAAATAGTAGACTTATTATTGCAGCTAATCGGAAGATGCATGTAAGTGGAGGAAGACAGCCGATCACTTCCAGTTTGGTGTACCATTATCCTAAAATAAATTCTTTCCCAACTATTTTCTTGATATTAATTTATTTATTTCTGCCAAGTATTTGATCATTGATATGAATATTGTATAAAAATATATAATATTTTAGTAGACTGGTCAATGACTAAAATAAGTTGTTCAAAAATCATGGCTGCAAGAACCTTCCATCTTTATTGTTTTAATCTTGTTTGATTAAATAGTCTTGCCTTTTTGAGTTTGTTTACGTTTTAGAGAGATTAAGTTGTCAAAGCCTGTTTAATCTAAAAACTCCTCATTTTTTGCCTTTCTATATTATTGTGCATATTTTCTTCTATACTATAAATTAAACTTTTTATTTACTTCGACATAATTATTTGTCAGTGTGTTTTTCTTAAAATTTAGTTGTTGTAAGGTTCTTGAGACTGAAGATTGCGAGATATTTATGCCCAATCGTTTGGACAGTTATTTGACCATTTATATCTGTATAATTTTTGGCTTTTCTTTAATAATAACTTTCACCTCATTTTAAATTTTTCTACTTTTTGAATTTGGTTTTATATGTACATTTTTTTGTTTCGAGTTCCTTTTTAAGTGCCCTTTATTTGTTAATTATCTAATATATCTTTCTAAAGTAGTCTTGGAGATATCGTATTTTTATAATAGCTATAATTTTGTATTTGACCCTGAAAGTAGGTTATCCTCAAGTTGCTTTAGCTCAACCTGATTTAATACATGCTTCACTTTTTTATTAGTTTATAAGCAAATGTCTATTTAATCTTTCACTACTATTGACTGATTATTTTTGCTAAAGTCTTCAATCTTGGCTTCTATTTCTTGGTTTTGATATTTCATTGATGATTAGTTATTTTCACACTTTAGTTCAGTCCAATGCTAAAATGATTATAAAAATTATAAGTGATGCCCACTTTCAGCATCGTCTCCAATGATAGCATTGCTGTGGAAATAGCCTCTTTTAGTCATCAAGTTAATTCATATAAATGATAGATAAATTAATATAGCACTACTACCATTCCTATCAAATTGTAAATAATTGTTTCAATTTATCTATAGGTCAATAATAGATCTGTATTCTAAACTTTAATCAAATTCATACATCAGTGAATTGTGATCAAACTTTGCCAGCTTTTCTTCTGATTTAATCTAACTTATCTTTATTCTTTTGGCATTCGCTAAGTAGAAATTGTTTTTTTATTTGCAACATTCTAGTCTGTTTCTTAAGATTGTTCAAAATCTCCTTTTTATGTTCGTTAATCATGTAAATTATTAGTAAATTATTATTTTGCAATCTTCCGATTGAAGTTATACAAATGTCAAAAAAATACTTCATCAACAATTTGGACACTTCCTTTGGACAGGCTTTAATTGGAGAGCTAGTTAAAGAGCCTACTGAAGATCCAGTTCATATGTGCACGGTTAGGGTTCCTGCTGACAAAAAGCCACAAGGTATAATTCAAATGATGTAGGTATCAAAAAGATTCTTAAACGAGAAAAGCCGAAACTCTTTCGCAAAAAAGCTCTAGAATAATGCGAGGTTCATGTCTATAGTTTGGATCAGACTTAAATTGCAGATATTGAATTTGGAATTTAAACCATGCAGAAACCTTTTGAGGATAACAAAGTTTTTATACTTGTCAGTGATATTATGGCTTGGAGCAACTCAGGAAGAAAAATAAAAAAATAAGCACCTCCGCCAGTTCCAGAAGCAGGATAATAAAATTAAGAAAAACCTCCAGAACCAAAACCAGAGGAAGTTCCTGAAGCTGGATAGGAAAACAAAAGTGATATTGATGGATAGTAGAATCAATAAGCTGAATAATTTGAATAAAAACCTGTGGAGTATACGTTCTTTGAGTAAAGTGACTATGAAATGAGAGTTCCTTTGCCTCGTTATCAATATATAAAGGATATTGAAGATAAAGTTCTCTCTATTAAGAGAGAAAATGTCAAAGTATATATAGTTTGTCCCGGAATAATATATGGCTGTGGAGAAGATACTTTTTATCAATTGTTTAAAGCCAGCTGGCTGCAAGAACCGGAAAAATTACCCTATTTAAATGATGGATCTAACAAAATTCCAACTATTCACCTTAAAGATTTAGTTAAATTTGTCATTAAAATCGCTTAAAGTCCACCTGAAGGATCACCCTATCTTTTAGCCTTAGATTAAACTGTAAACAATACACAAAAAGCTATTATTCAAGCAATTTCTTCTAATATTGGATCTGGAAAAATTACTTGCGTTAAGGAATCGCCTTTAATTGAAAATTCAGACCGATATTTAATAGACTTGGACATGAAAAGTTCGAAAGCATTGGTTGGCACTACTGAAGAGCCAGTTGAATTCTAATGGACAGCACGAAAAGGTATAAATGACAGTATTTCCTTATTGCTAAAAGATTTTTGTACTAAAGAATTACTGAGGCCCATGCAGTTACTTATAATCCAAAATAACCCATAATGGAAAGACTCTAAAATAAATTTTATTATGAAAAGCTTTAGTTAGTATTATCGAGTGCCTGTCTTAAATATAAAAAAGATTTTGCAGAGTGCAAAATAATTTGGTGATGATGAGCTTGTCGCCGATTTAAAGGAAGAATGGGCAAATATCAATGCTTACATCAATGGGCAATAACCAAATAAGTAATTGGATGAAACAATGAAGGTATTCTATAGAGTAGTGAGATGGAGACTAACCCAAAATGATTGTAGGAATAGAGGATTTATACTTTAAAATTTTCCTAGATTTGGACCCGAACTTAATTATATTTTCAATAAGATCTCCCTTAAAAAGTTTAAAAGAAAAAGAGCAAAGCCAATACCACCACCCAAAGTATCGGAAAAATAGATTGGAAGTGAGTAACAGGTCCCACCACCCTAATAATAGCCCAAAGAATAATAAGAGCCAAAGGAAGAGTAAGAGCCGGCTGAATAAGAAGGAGGAGAGGAATAATCTGGTCCAAAAATTGAGCCCTATTATCCTTAGAGTGTGATTTCAATAAAACAAATGGGGACATAATCTTCAGAGGAAATATTTGATTTCTTCACCGCAAGGAATATGTAAGGTCTTATCTACGATACAACCAGCAGGAAATAGCATTAAATTTTTGAAAGCCTTAGGAATTATATCTAGAGGGTACTAATCATTTCATTTAGAACGGTAGGCCAAACAACTACTTGATTGCTTAAGATTAACTATACAAAAAACATCAAGCATTCACCTCCAACGAAAATAAAGATAGTCTTGATCGAAGAGCCAAGCAAGTCAAAAAATAGCAAGACACAGATGCAGAAATCCAATCTCGAAGGAAAAAGTTAGCTGAGTAAATTTGTTAGATTGTACGCAACGAAGGCGAAGAAGAGATAAAGAAGATGCCTTTCCGAAACTACTTGATGGAGTTTGTCGTACCTACTTTGAATGTGGGACTATTAGAAGTGTCAAACATTATTCCTAACGATCCAGTCGATTTACTTGCGGAATTTCTTTACCAAAAATCTTATGATGCTTGATGTGCCATTATATAGGATTTAGATATTTAGTTTTATTGCATGAAGAAAATGGTCAAACCAATCGTTAGTTTGAAAGAATCTTATGAAAGGTCTCTCACTCAAAAGGCCACGACAAATCCCAAAATTCTAAACATAGCTCTTCTTTCAAATCCTTTTCTTAAAGATCAAGACCAGTTTCGAGTCATCCAATTCTAAATGACTCAGTACAATAAACGTATCAATCAAAAAATAGTGACTGATCATTACGAAGTGAGATGTTTTTAGAAGATGTATTTGATGATATGCGATTTGGTAAACATGTCATCTCGCTAAGATATGATATTTCAATTGGGAGAAATGTGGAAGTGGTGGACAGAGCAGAGGAGGATTATCAAACAAAGACAGCAGCAGGGAGCAGCCAAATATAAAATTGATAGGACAGTTGAGAAAGCCAAAATTATGAGAGAAAAGATGAAAAGTGTAGATATTGCAGGAACACCTTCCACACTACCAAACGACATCCGATTTGTTGAAGTTTTTCCTTATGAAATGGATTATCGAACGGCTCATAAATAATTGGAAGTGCCCTTGAAAAGATTATCGGAGTATAAACGGAAAATTATTCACATTCCAGATAATCAATATATAGACGATTAAATACCAAATGGGAAAGATAGACTTAATTATCCGATGCCTAAAAAATATATCCCTCCTGAAGAAAATAAGGAATAGAACAACCCTTAAAACAAACCTGTAGATGCTCAAAATGTAGAAACGAACGGAGCAGTACCAAATCCAGAAGAAAGTATTGTTGTGCTACCAGATACTAAGCAAGAAAATTAAAATCAGCTGAATATGGAAGGATTTGGAGAAGAGCCCGAACCTGAAGAGGAGGCTGAAAATGAGGAAGTGCCTTAGAAGGATAAGCTTGCCCCCTCAAACAAAATTTACACTTTGTCGATTCGTCAGCAATAGTAGGAATAAAAGACTAAAAAATATGAAAAACCATATGTCTTTTATAAAGGAGTTGATGATAGAATATAGAGGAGAATGGAGCAGCGAGCAATAAATAAAATGCAATACAGTTTGCAGCTTCAAAGAGAAGAGAAGGAATTTATCTAGAAGTCTCATGAGTGGGCCAAAGAAAAATCAAAAATCGATAAGTATTCCCAGATGAAACTTTAAAAGATGGTAACAAAGCATAATTATTCCCTTAGTTTTTAAGAACCCACGAAGCAATAAATGATAAGCCTGAATGATTAAAAAAAGTATGGGTTTTACATTCCACCCAAAATTGGCATTTCATAATAAATCAGTTTATAAGGTAAGCTTCCTGAAATTGCTAATAATAAACCTCTTGAAAAATAACTAAGAAATGATCGTTTAAAATCACTAAAACATAAGTTTTCAACTCTTTTAAATTTGCAAGAAAGTTGTGATTTGAGAGAGACAAAATAGCAATCAATGTGTCAAATTTCACCTCGGTATCGAAATTTTTCAATGATCTTACAAGAACATAGTCGTGAGAAGGAAAAACTTATCGAATTGTAGTAGATACAAAAAATAAAGGAAAACCTGGGTAAGCAAAGAATAAATATTAATATGCATGCACTATCACATGCTTTGGTACCAGATTCATAAGAATCACATCTCGAAGAGTTTCAATCTCCCTCAACGCAATTACCCAGTAATCCATTTTTAGTGGAGGTAAAGAAGAAGAAAAAGTGAATGATTTAATAACTTTTTAATGAATAGATTATAAATAATATTTAGAAAGATCATTACATGTTTCAAGGTTTTTTCTCTCTTTGACTGTTCTTAATCTTGAGCTCGATTTCGGCCATAATATCTTTAAAAGGTTTATAAGACCTGCCTGAAATTAATTTTTTTAATATCATAAATCTATTTCTCCCTTCTTCATTAGTATAATCTTCAGAATGCCAAGCCTTCCAATTAATTTTACTCTCATCAACTACTTTTTGCCTTTTCAAAAAGGCTACCAGCTCAATGTCCAAAGTCTCCTGGTTTTTGAACACAATTTGTAAAATTTGTACCATCTTGTTTCTGCAATCAAAAATATTTTTAGTCGGGATGAGCTTGACAATTTTTTTCCATCTTAAATTTTAGAGATTGATGCTCTGTAGCTTTTTTATTTCGATATATCTTCGGATGACTTATATATGATGAAACACAAAGGTTTTGGTATTATATTTGTGAGATTTCAGTTGTTGTGCATCAAGCTAATCATGTTAATCTTAGTCTTATAACTCTTTCTTTATATCTGAATATTTGAATAGTTACTGTGGTCTAAAAATTCAACTGAGCTTTGCCTTTCAATTTCAGTCAGAAGCGTAACAACTTCCCTCAATTTCCACAAACTTTTGATTCTATCCTCCATACTTTCTTCACCTAAAGATCGGTATTTATCATAAACGTTGTCACTTGTACGATTCAATTATTTTCCTATCATTTTCCATTTACGGCCATATTTATCAACTAAGGCTAATAACCTTTCAACTTGCTACTAGGTCCATTGCCCTTGACGATTAAAGTTATTAAAGTTTCGCACGATGTATCTGTAACAACTTTAAGGTGATCGATTTGGCAGCACACTTGCCAAAAGTTTGTAGAATTTTTATTTCCGCAAAATGTTTTTTTCTTTATTGCCTTCACTGATCAATTTGGTAAATTAGTTAAGGGCTAAATAACAAAAATAGTACTAATTTAATTACTGACTAAGAATTGGCCAACTGCATCGCTGAGTATTCTCTGTTCCTCCAATTAAAACTTTCCCTTTTTCTGATTCTAAATATGATCTTTCCATTTCCTGTCAGCTGAGAGTGCATATATGATATTGTTTTATTCTCGAATGACAATCGATCTGGGTTATTTATTTGATTATTCTTATTCTTAAACCAAACTACTATTTTTAAGGATGGACTTCTTCGGCTAAATCGGTGCAATTGGTAGTTCTTCCATCATGCCGTTTTAAATTACTCTCTCTTATCTTGCTCCCATTTTTTAGAACAATTACATGGCCTCCATCTCTGAATCACTATCGATATTGTAATTTAATTTTTCAACCATTTCGGGCATTTTCCATTCACCACTTTTAGCTTTCTTTTAATGTTAGACCTGCTCGCTGTTTGGAGCCACCAATTTTTATTTCAGATTTTTTACAATTGAGCTCAGTTATTCCTTTGAGAATTTGATTGTTGAAGACATTGATAAACACTTTGATTTTATAATATATAGTATTGAAGATAAATGAATACAAATCTAATAATGTAAGTGGATAAATAATGAATCACTCCAATAAACTTGTTAAAATAAGTTTGAAGAAATGATAAATTATATTTAAACAGAAATTAATTAGAATTAATTGAAATTATCATATCAAATTATCGCTTCTTCTTTTTTTAATTCGATGAATCAAATGCTGATTGAGGAGATCGTTGAGATTTATCTTTTTAAAGACCTAAGAAGTAAGGCAGTCTTCAATGCTTTTGGACTCAAGCTAGTTTTCAAAGATTCCCACTTTCATCAAAAATAGAGTAATCATCCATTTTTATATCAGAATAGTAAAATTATGATCTACTTTGGTCACATTATCGACATCAAACAAGTATTAAAGGCAACCATGCTACCTTAGTTCCTTGGCAAGGTTGACACTTTTCTCCTTGAGTTACCGAGGAAGAGTTTTCTTTTTAAAATGCTGGATAATGTTGTCGCACTCGATCAATAAAAGAGCAATAAGGTAGAGTACTTCAAACTCAATTTCTTTGGGAGATAGGCTTAGCATATCATAGATTATATTTATTTCGTCTATATTATCGGATAATCTGTCAAGAAGCTGATTTTTAACGATTTAACTGACATCGTAGTTATTTTGTAGAATGAGTTCAATCTCACCTTTTTTATCAATCGATTCATCTGTTTCAAGACATTTGGGCTTGACTTCAATATTCTTGACTTTTTTTAAAATTTGGTGATTTATTTTCGAAAAATAGTCTCTAATGGATTATATTAGCACGTTCTTGTGATTTTCCATGAGTATTTCCTCAAAACTGGAGCACTTTCTCAACTCAAGTCCCAGCCTACTGTCTCCTGAATTAACTTTGCTATCAAAGTCTCCCAATATTGTTTCATTGAAACTGTCCATTCCTAAAAGATTGTTTTCATCTCCATTGGCGAATTTTAGTGAGACTTCGTTTCGAATAGAAAAATCGTCAATGCAAATGGAGCTGGAGAATAGGGATGGGAACTCGTTAATGTTTGATAAATTTTACTTGTTAGCCATCGTTTGGTTTAGAAAAATATTCTATTATTATAATCAAACGACTATAATTCTGCCTTATATAGTATCATGACGTAAAATAACGGAATTTAAAATACGAAAAGTTATGAATGTATAATGCTGAAAGCAAAATAAACATCCGAACCAAATCAGTTGCAGGAAAGTTAACAAAAATGGAAAGAAACTATAGAAAATAGTATTATTTATTTAAATTTACTTGTAATTATTAAAGAATTACTAAACTATAATTAGCAAATTTAAAAATTTCCATTTTGATAATTAAAAATACGCATTTTATTTCTTATTATTTTAATTCTTCTCGAAATTATCATCAAATATCCATCATTTCATCTTCTATCGTCAATCCGAAATAATTTAAAAACTACATCAGTTGCCTTTTTAGACTAGTTAGACTACAGTCATATACTATACCTTATACTATCATAAAATATTCTTCCTCCTTTTTTATAAAACAAAACTGTTTACAAACTTCCTGTTCTTCTTTTTCAATGAAAGACCATTTAGATATTTTGATTCTACTTGATTCAAGCATTAATCGCAGAATGGATTTTTATTCAAGATATTTTTTTAATATTTAACTAAATTTCCTATTTTCTCAACAGAGAAAAAAGTGCCGTAAAATGGAAAAAAATTACAAATTTAACTATGGTATATTTTTTTGATAATGTTGAACAAGCAAAATATTTGAATAGAAACAAAATCAACAATTTAGAATTATCTGCAATATCCTTCTGCGTCTTTTCAGATGCTCTTCCTTTGATTTGAGAGATAAACGTTTGGAAGTTAGGATAGCTTTGATGCTTGTTTCTTTTATAAAATAATTGGCGCATCTTCGAATTATTTGACTAAGCTACTCATTTGTCAAAATGTTAGGGTTATCGGTTTCATGATTCATTTCGCTCAGTTATTTTTTTAATTCTTCACTAGTAAAGAGCTTAGTAAAACTAGCGGTATTTATGTATTTGCGTCCTTTTTTACAGATAAGAGAGCGGATGATTATATAAAAGAAAGACAGTGCTTTTTAAGTTTGGTCATGGGATTTGTGCAGAAGTAGAATGCACTTTTTAACTATTTGTTCTGATCTTTTGCGATTACTAAAGTAAGAATAAAATTGGTTTAATATGTTGGGCTAACTATTCTTCTTCGAGCTGATTATCTAATTTTGTAAGGTTTTATCAATTCTAGGTCTTCTTTGGGCAAAATGAGGGGATGGAGATGCCTGATGAGCCTAAGGTAGTGGTCTAATTGTCGAAGATTGAAAATTAGCACTGCCAGAGCTTTGTTCAATCATTTGAAAATCATTCAACTAAATGTAGTAGAATTGTCTTTAGGCACAAAGATTATTAGTTATTTAAGAAAAATTACCAATATTTGAGTTCATGGTCTGATAAGGATCGTAAAAAATGCAAGGTAGAAAGCCTTGGCCTGCTTGAAACTGAAATACCATATTTAATTTAGAATCTATTTAAAAATTATATAAATAACTCTCGAATTTTCACATAAACTGCTTATAAATCAATTCAAAATTACATGACTATTATCAAGTTGCAACAATGTTCCCTTTAAAATCTGATTGATTTATCAAAAAAGCCTTTCAGAAATAGCTTTCAGAAAATTAACGGTTCAGTTACATAACCTTTCATAATATATTCACCTCATTATATTTTTAACTAGCGTAAAACTTGATTGTAATTCTAAAACAAAATGATAATCCGTGAAACTCTGCTATTTTGATAAATGTTTTATAGAAATTCTATCATTCAATTTAATTTTGCAAACACAACTGAATATAACTTCCCATCAAAATAAATTTGTTTTTAAACAGAATCATGCTTTTAGCCTTTCTCGATAATTATTCGCTTGATTTTGTTTTTTCAATTTTGTTAACAAAATAATTTGTCATTGAAAACTATTGTAAATTTTAATTTTTATATTTTTGGTTGAAATTAATATTTACAGATCAAAACGATAGCATCTTGTATTAGGCTATGAATTTATATTTTTGATTTTATATTCAGATGATTTGTAAAATTTGGCAAGAAAGAATTTGCCTTTTTATACTCAATAAGCAAAAATTAAATGATTATGGAGTGCAAATATGATCTCTTAAACATTAACATATACATATTTGAGCTAATAGTAAATGTTTTTCTTAATAATTTTTATAGATAAGAATTAATCATTTGTATTAAGGGCTTTTCTAAAGTTCTAGTATATTTTAACTGAACAGTACCATCTAAATATACATTTATTAATGATTGATGACATCCGTTAATCTCACAATATGCTTATTGCAAACCTTTTTATCCAAACTTATTCTGATAAATGTTTTATACTCCATTGACTCAAAAATATGAAGACATATCTCATTTAGTCAATTGTGTAATATATTCAAACACTTTAGCTAATAAAATTATTTAATATTTCAACGTGTTAGCAAATGACAGATTCAGAAGCAATTAAAGAAATGCATCATCTCGCAATGGCTTCAAGAGATAGAGCTTATTGTCCCTACTCCAACTTTGCAGTCGGCGCCTGTATTCTCGGAGCCAATGGAAAATATTATACTGGATGTAACGTGGAAAAAGCTGTCAATAGTCTCTGTGCAGAGGGCACAGCTATTGTTAAAATGGTTGAGGATGGTTGTCGATAACTTAAGGAGGTTTATGTCGTTACTGAATTAACTGGCAGTTCCCTTGCTGCTCCATGCGGATTTTGCAGGCAGTACATTAAATAATTCTCTCATGATGACGTAAATACAAATTTATTCAGGAGAAAGTCTTAGTGCATTTAGGCAGTTCTTCGAAGGGATATGAGAAAACCTTTACCTTTGCCTATTTATTCCCAGTTTCTTTTGGACCAGCAAGTTTGGGAAAGCCACTCCCATGATTATCTCCCCATATGCATCTTTGATTTAATTAATCAACAAATTGAATTTACGTCATTTTACACGTTAATAGATATAATTTTAAGATATTTGATGATTTAAATTTATACTATTAGTACTAAATATGTTGTGGCAATATTCAAACACTTTCAAGATGTATTTTTCAATTGCTTGGACAGAATTGATAACTAATAAATCTTATCTGATGTTAAAAATATCTTAAAATTAAGGATTCACTAATCAATTAATACGATCGAATAGTTGGTTTTAAAATCCTTTTTCAAACACTCCAATTCTTAGCCAATACCAATATTTTTGATTGCGTTTTGCTCTGGCTGTCATCAAATGGCGATAAAGAACTTTTTTGGCAAACATTTGTGTCCAAATAAGTTTTAATGTAGGGTCAGTCAATAGAGTATTGTAATCTTGCAAAGTTATATGGCCTTTTCTAACAATTGGAACAATCTTTTAATCTCCAAGGATCTATTTTTGGTTTTTTTTAATTTCTTTAAGAAAGACCCTCCGAAACACTTGAAGGAAATTTTTTGTCTTTTGATCAATTGGTTTTGATTTCTCTGGAGCTGGAGGATTCGTTGGAGGGTTTGAATCAAATATTTATTGTTAAATTTATCTTTATCTTAATATAGAGTTTTGTTTTTAATTTTCAATATTGATTTCCTATAATCTTGAACATTCCCTTTAATATATTAAGGAGACATTTTTCTGATTTTCCTAGTAAAAGTCATTTGAAAAGTCACAGAAACCAGTACTTAAACCATTATCTTCGAAATTAATAAAATCTTATATAGGGGTCATTAGTTTTAAGTCTGTACTTAATAATGTTAAAATTATTAATTGTCTCCGATATATCTATATTAATAGTCATATTTATTAATCAATTCTATCCTTTTCCGATTCATCTTTTGTATCGCCATTAAGATCGATTTAAGGTCCTTGTTGGAGATAAACTTTTAAAAATAGATTAATCTTCTTTTTAAAAAAACAAAAGCATAAAACTGAATTCAATTTATCTTAAATTAATTATTTTACACGTTCCACACATCAATTTCCTCGTTTTTGTCTAATCGATATATCATTCATTATTGAACCTAAATAGTACAAACTAGGTATGCAAATAGTAATAAAAAAGTTGTGAAATTAGCATTTCCTTTGAAAATCAATAAGAATTTGCAGTCACTATAATTTGCATTAAGTTTATTTAATCACGAGATCATTTAGATCTATAAAATTTCCCTTTATAACAGATTTATAATAAAAATTATTTAAGCCTATATTTATGAATAAAATATACAAAAAAGTTTGTTATGTAAAGCTAAAGTTTATTTTCTATGCTTTCGATAAATTTATCTTTTTAACTTTATATAATAATAATTTTATAATGACGGAAACAGCTTAGGCAGAAGCTATTTTGGAATCAACAGCAAAGTTATATGAAGAATCTGATCTATCAAATAAGAAAGAAATAAGATAACTGCAGTCTTAAGAAAAATATGAATCAGAATTTATAAACCCCATTTCTATTTCCAAGGCAACTTTACCCAAAGATAGCAATCTTTCTCCCAAAAAATAATAATCTAAAATATTGTCAACAAGCAGAGTGGAGAAAAGTCTAAGATAGATTTATAGTTATTACTCTCAGTCCTACGTACAGCAAATCAAATAATGTTAAGGATTCGACTTGAGCATAGAAAATAAACTCAAACTGCAGGCTTTTCTACTTTTCGCAAAAAATTTTAATATCCTAAGGACTATATTATCAGTTTAACGCATCACCGTTATGTTTAAGAAACAAGCCAATTTTGGAAAACATCTCACTTTTGATAACTTTCATTCCCTCATTGATTCTATGTCTCATTAACCATAGACTATAACACATTTGCGATTAGAAAAGATTGTCCAGTAATTGGATAAGGAAACAAGAGAATAATTAGAAAAACAAGAGTTTTATAACTATCTCAAACTTGGAAGTTCAAAAAAATATCGGAAAAATTATACTGATTTATTTGGAGCCTTCAATATTTTAGAAAAGCCTCGGAATGACAGAGTCAGTAATTTTGATCTTAAGTAGAATCCAATTATAAAAAATTAAGCCTGCCTTTGATCAAGAGAAAATAAATACCCGAGTATAAGAAAAGAGATATTTCTGAGATCAAAATGAGATACGAACAAAAAGACATTAAAAATATTGTAAATAATCAAAAATATGTACTATCATTAAAACCTGAAAGCCAACCTCAAAAAAGTTCTAATAATGAAATCAAATAGATCATGGTAAGTTGGCAAATTCTTAAATCAAAATCAGTCAACAACTTGGGCAAACCATCAGAAAATGTGAATAAGCCTTATCTGAAAATTGATCCTGAATAAGAGGATCCGTACCTAAAATAATTGCAACCGGGCTCGAAATAATTTAATTTAAATATCTCTGATAAATACGAGAGTCAGTAATAGAAAAAAGGCAAAAAGGAACGTAAGAATAAAATTGAGCATCAAATTGAATAAATTCAGAAACGTGAAAGCATAAAGAATCAGCAAATAATAAATAGAATTGACAAGCAATTACAGATCCGATCAAATCGTAAATTTAAAGTCTGATTTTGTGTTGCTGTTTCTTCATCTCTAATTTGGCATTTTATCTAATTGATGTACAAATCATATTAGGTATCATGATTAATTTTATTTATAAGGCTCATTAGTTTCAAATAAACATATTTTTAAACTTCATTTAAAATTCAAATTAGCCGAAAGGCACAGTAATAGAAAATAAATGTTAATATCGTTATTAAAGCTTGTTTGCCGCTCTCATTTTTATTGGCTTACTAATTAATAAACAATAATAAAAATAGAGGCTCATTATTCAGTTTATTGGGATTTTGATTCGAGAATATATTGAAAATAAACTGAAAAAACTTCTAAACAAATATAGCCATTTATGCTAAAATAAAGATATATAATTTCAATGAATTGACCTCTTTATTACGTCCTTCCACTTTGTTATATGCCCACTGCTCGATATATTTATTCTCATCTTCTCAATAAATTTTATCATCTGCAACTTTGTTTCCATTCTGCATCGACTCCGCAGTATTCGCAGTATACATTCGCTTGAACTGAAGAAATCTTGGCATAGCATACGAATGTTATTGTTTTAGAGGCGCTGTTCAAAAAATATAGAAATTGACTTCAAGGAAGGTGAGCGTTGATTAAATTCACTGATATGATGCTTTTCCCAATAACTGAGCTCATTTAAGAGTTCGCGTTCTTTGAAAAAAGCAACAATCATTGTCTTAAAATTGATGCAAAGCTCCATCGTATCATCTTTTCTCCCATGAAATATTTTTCGGTACAATTCAACTACTTCGCTTGGTATTGAAATTTGATGTTGAGGTTGAGAGTAAAAGGAAGTCTTCGTTTATAGACTAGCGTCGGAAACTCGAGGAACATCATTTGTTGGTTCGAGCTTTTTCTCTTCCTTCTTGAAGGAGCCTAAGTGTTATCCTTTGAATTATCCCGGGTCATCGATAAAATTTTCAAAAATTGGTGAATTTTCATATCCATAGGGTTGAAATCGATACAATTGAGAACTTGAGTTGTCTTAGGAATTTGAGATATCTCCAAAACCTCCCATATATTAATGGAAATCATGATTCATTTGATTAATAATTATAGACAGATTTCAGCAATACTGAAATATGACCGTAAAAAACATTGGGAAATTAAATTTTGTTCGATTCAGCTGTCATTCATCTCGAAAACATTATTTCCTTCTTTTCCATCTTCAACTGATCTTATAAAGATAACTATCGGTTACTGAATGAAAGTTTAAATATCAGAATTATGATATTATACAAAATGTATACAGCCAAGAATGATATGCAAAATCATTTTGTCAATAGTTATTGAAGGTTGGAGTAGTTTTTGATTTATTAAAAATGGAAAAGAATATACAAAATAAATTGAGGGCTTAAGATTAATTAAAAGATATAATTTCAATTAATCATAAATAATTTATATATATGACATCTGGTATATAACAGATCAAACATCATAATAGTAAATTTTGTTTTTGATAGAATTATCGATTTTGATTCTCAAGTTTACTTATTTTTATATCCATTTCTCTGATGCATTGGAAATGGTAGAATTTTAAGGTCAAAGTCACAATCAGCATGAAGTAAAATAATCCTTGGATCGTCATATAGGTTTTTATGTTCGATTCATGCTATTAGGTTTCAAATTTATGATATTTTTCATCAGTGAACGGAAAGTACAGACTCATTCCAGTCAAAACGAATGGACTAATTATGCTGTAAGGACCGCTTATGCAATTACATAAGGATACTCCAAGAAGAAATGCGAAAAAATGTCGATTTTTTTCTTGATTAACTAATAGATACATTGGGTAAAGAAAGCATTAAAGCATAATAGTCCAGAAGAGTAGTACTGGATGAGATTGCAACTCATAAGAAAATAGGCATTAGTGGCATCAGGAATAAAGTAAAAGACGGGCACAACTAAAAGTACTGCTGGCATGTATTGAAGATAGAGTAATCGATGCATAGCGTTTAAATTTTCTGGATTAGTTTCCATCTTTTAAAGTTCTGATACTTTCTGCTCGCTCTTTTTTAATTTTAAGTAATGATTCAAATTCTTCGGTTCTTTGTTGTTTAAGTCACTAAATTTGTAGAGCTTGACTAGATTATTTAACAAGCGAATCATTTATCAAATTATATTTATTTAATCATTTTTGTTTCAGAATCTATCAATAATCAGATTTATCAGGGATTAAGAGTATTTTGCCTTGAGAAGATTTATTCTATAAAATGTTGAAAGGATAAAATCTATATTTTTAAAAGTAAGATACTAGTGCAAATATCATTGGTCTTTCACCGTAGATAAATTAATTTTGGCTTGGGAATATTCACTTTTTACTTAATCACCTAACGACTACTGTTTCTTTTTTTCAATTAGGGAAATCCCTCACTCTGTTCCTTGGGAATGCATAGTGATTTATTTCTTTCAGTCATGACCAGAGTATCCTCATTTTCATATTTGCTCTTAGGTAGTTTAAATTTCAAATCTCCTCCAATATTGTTTCTATTTGGAATTCGAATAGTCTGTAATAGTTTATTTTCCTTATTTAGGATACTATCGTAGGCTGATTCGTTAAATTTCTCGTTGGGAAATGTATATATTCGTTTTCGAATATAAGTGCTGTGTAATAGACCCTCTGCATTTGGTCTTTCCTTTGGGGCGGCAGTTAAGCATAGGCGGATGAAATTCTAAAGATCTTCAGAGTATTAGAGAGGAATTCTCTCATAGTGACCAGAAATAATTTTTTTTCTCAACGAAGGGATATCACTCGCCATAAAGGGAGGACGGAAGGATGCCATCTCATAAAGTACGCATCCTAGGGACCAGATATCGCACTTACCATTGTATGGTAAATCAGACCAAACCTAAGGGCTGGCATAGTAAGGAGTCCCTGTCTGTGTGCAGGCAAGTCCGCTTTTACTTATTTTAGAGATGTTCATATCTGCTAATTTAATAGACTCGTTATTTTTAGTCAACAGAATATTACCACTTTTAATGTCACGATGGAATATGTTCATTTTGTGGAGTGTGCGTAGTCCATGAACCATCTGAATACTCATTCTCCAAATTTAACTCTCGGGAATATATTCCTTTCTCTTTCGATGAGATTGAATGTAACCAGTGAGGTCACCTCCGCTCGCAAATTCAGTTATGAGGAGAAGACATCCTATTGATTCTTCGTAAATAGCTTCTTTATAACTTAAAATATAAGGATTGGAGATGCTGGCAAGTATGCGAACCTAATTGAGAGTGTTACTCATCTCTTTGACGTTGCTATTAGCAATTTTAATCTTTTTCATCGCATATATAAGTCCATCCTCTTTTCTCTTGGCCTTATATACAGAAGCGAATGATCCTTAGCCTACCTTCATAATGATCTCAAAATTTTGCATTGTCCGTTAATATGAATTAAGAAAAATAAATATAGATTAAATAGGAGTTCATTAATTTAAATAACATCAATAATAAACTCAATAATGTTGTCACCCAGAGAACAGTTGCACCATAGAAGAGTCTTGTCTAGGGCAATGATTGTCGCACCACAGGAACAATGGTATGATGTTCAGGATGAGGATGGTAAATGGCGTGTAGGCTATAGCGAAAAACAGGATTAAAAATATAAGACCATTCTTATGGATGGCTTTCATCCCTGCCATACAGTCGTAATTATTAGGGTAGTTAGCTCTACTGTGATCATTCAGGCAAGATACTACCTATCCGTAGCAAAACAATGGGTCTCACTGTACCTTAAGGTAAGACTATCCGCCGAATATTGACTGTTAAAGAAATAGATCAGGTATAGTTTTTAATTTATTTAGATCAGTGGCAAACTGGCTCTTTATCAGTTGCGAAGCAACCAGTTATAAAATGCTCCAGACAGCATAAGAACTGTCCTGCGTACTGAGCTGTTGATTGTGATTGATAAGATATTCACAACTCCTGTTGATATACTGTGTTCAATTAAGATGGTCGACCTTCACATCAACAAATTTTTCATAAATGTTATCTAATACTACTTTAAGCTTTTGGAGAGTTCAAAAAAATTCTTCAGTTTGTTAGAGGCGAACTAAACTGCTAAGTAATTATTCAATTCTACCTTTGAAATGAGTCTTATGATTGAGATGATTCTTGGAGTTCATCCACGTTCTAAGCCCTTTTATGATTCTATCATGAATCGAACTGTGACCTGTGAGGGTTTTTTAGATTGCTTCATCAAATCATAGGCTGGAATTTTACCTTTTAAGTTGTTTTTAAAAAATGTGACATCGATGAAAAATATCACTTTCTAAGATATTACTATTTGTTTGCAAACGGTTAGTCTCTTCATTTCGATGTGTGAAAAATATCAGAAATAATTTCTAGAAGGGAAAATTCAAGCGACTACTCGATTTATCATTTAAGAAATTATTAATCTTATTAAATTTGTTTGTGAGAGGAGCCCCTAAATTATGAAGGTTATTAAGGAGAAAGTTGAGCTGATTAGCAGAATAGAAACAATGTACTTCAAGTTATTTCCTAATAAAGTGTGTTTGCTTAGAAAAATATTAGAGGGAGACCGTTAAAAATAGAAAGAGAAGCTCATAAGTGAACTTTATACATAAAAAAAGAGTAAGTTCCAATAGAAAGAGAATGAAAAGATTAAGGATCTGGAAAAGAAACTAGATGATATGCAAACTACTATTTCTAAGTTACAGACCATCAATTTGCATTCACAGGACATTACTATCAAAAAATAAGACTAGAGTGATTAGATAATGCAACCAACTTAAAATATGGGTGAATAAGCATTTCTCGCATCTTTGGAATGGGCGTTGGATGCAGGAGATGTTCAGACTTGCAGAAAGTTGGTATCCTGGAGAAAATCTCTCTTAAAGCTTGGAAGAATCGCAGGGTGGTAGATCGCCTTATCGGTAGGAATGAAGACATTCAAGCGAAAAGAAATAACTTCGGACGATATAATATAGGCTAACTACAGTTTTTTATTACGTCAATAAGGAAAACAAAGTTGATCTATATTTTTTGTAAATCCGTTTAAAATTTTAGCATCAAGAAAATACGGTCTTCAATGTAATTAAATATTCTTTTTTATTTTATTTTCCAAAAGTTTAGCTGATTCGTGGATGGAATGTAATAAATTATGTAATAATTTTGTTGCGGAAGAAACTGGAATGTATAAAAATTAATATATGTAAAATGAACCCATCAGTAATTAGAGCATTTCTGGAATATTTGCCAGTTATTTTGTGAGTTTAATTTCGTAAAGTGTTAAAGATGAATCATGCAAACATATTCTTAGCTTCGATATTTTATTATAATCCTACTTTATGAAGACATATCTTATTGCTTTTCTTCTTTGTTTGACCTTATCCCAAAACATTGGCCACTAAAAACAAGAGTTCCACCTTCCTTTAAGCTATTCGGAGTGCAATGGCTCTGGTTGCCAGAGTAAAAGCGGAAGCATAACTCTTGACTAAAATTGGAGATGGATCCATACTACGACTGGATATACCAATTGCTTTACTGGAGTGGAGTGGGATAAGACTTATTGCCCTGATCCAGTCACCTGCACAAAAAATTGTGCTATTGATGGAGTCCCTTAGCCTGATTGGTCGAATCCCTATGGTATTCATCAAACCACTAATGGAATATCAATGACTCTAGTTACTCATGGCCAATACGGAGATAATGTTGGTTCACGTGCTTATCTCTTGGAGAGTGATGACAAGTATAAAATGTTTAAACTTTTTAATAGAGAATTTACTTTTGATGTCGATGTGTCCAAGCTAGAGTGTGGCCTTAATGGAGCTCTTTATTTTGTTGAAATGGACTCTGATGGAGGATCATCAAAATATCCAGGAAATAAGGCTGGCGCTAGATATGGAACTGGCTACTGTGATGCTCAATGCCCTAAAGATATCAAATTTATTTGGGGCTAGGCTAACTCTAAAGAATGGGTTGATGATAAGGGTTACTATGGTTCTTGCTGCCCAGAACTTGACATTTGGTAGGCAAATAAAGCAGCAAATGCATATACAGCACATCCTTGCAAGATTCCTGGCTATTATAGATGTGAAGGCAGTGAATGCGGAGAGGGCAATCAAAGACAGAAAGGTAACTGCGATAAAGATGGTTGCGATCTAAACCCTTTCAGAAATGGAAATAAGAATTTCTATGGTGCTGGATCCCAGTTTCAAGTGGATACAACCAAGCCTATTACTGTTGTGACTCAATTTATCACATCTGATGATACTGATAATGGATAATTGACCGAAATAAAAAGATTCTACGTTCAAAATGGCAAGAAACTTCCTTTTCCAAATACCAATATTAGTGGACTGAGTGGATACAATTCTATTACTAATCAAAATTGTGCTAACCAAAAAAGAGTCTTTGGAGAACCACCAACTTTCCAGAATAATGGAGGATTAAAAGCTATGGGAGAATCTCTTAAAAGAGGAATGGTTTTGGTTCTTAGTCTGTGGGATGACCATTAAGCTAATATGCTTTGGCTGGATAGCGACTATCCCTTAAATATGGATCCTTCAGCTCCTGGAGTGGGAAGAGGACCATGCTCAAGAGATTCAGGTAAGCCTTCGTAAGTGGAAAAACTCTATGGAAATGCTAATGTGGAATTCAAAAACATTAAATTTGGAAATATTGGCACGACAGTACAATTCTAAGCTGACGGAATCACCGTTAAGGAAAGTAAATCTCTGCAAGAGGAAACTAAATGATCTCTCTTCATCATCCAATATATTTATATATTATTGAAATCAGAAGCATGCATTACTTTGAATTTTAGATTTTTCTTTACTAAACTCCTCTGTTAATTAGGTTCCCAAAGCATCGACACAAAATACAAAGTTGAATTTATTGTGGATAAAATTAAAATACTCATCTCCTCATTGTTAATCTTCCTCCAATCGCTCAACTTTCTCATTTCTAATATTTTTGGGTGTTATTCGGTTGCTCCTGCCTTGTTAATTTCTAAACCATTTTCGTTGAACTTCTTTTTTAGGTTAAACAAGCAACAAAACATACAAAAATTGAAAAAGGGGACAAAATTTTCTCAATAGGCCCCTGGCAATTATTTTTGCACAAATTTAAGACAAAATGATTGTCCATCTAAATTTTTCTTTTAATAAAAACAAATTTCTCGTGATTTCTTCTTTGTATGTTTTTCAATTTTCTTTTTTTAATCACATAGAAATTATAATAATCATTCCATAACAGCCTAATTTGATATTTCAAAAAATGGATAGATAATTTGGTATTTGCGAAATGCCACAATAACTGAACTGACGAATCAAACGTCTCCATCAACTTACAATAGAATTATTAATTAATTTTAGAATTTATTGGCAGAAAAGGCAGTAGAGAAGATAAAAGACGTTGTCTGAGAAGAAAAGAAGTTGGTCTCACCTTAAGTGTAATGAGTTTAGGTTGCTTAAAGATTACTGAAGGTGAGCAATTATTTCTCTTCATCAATTTTTAGAAACAGATATAGATATTTATGCTTTTATTTAGGGTTTTAACAAATAAAAATTGTGCACAATTCTTTTCCACTCTAAAAATTAAAATTTCAGCAAAGATATGTTGGTTTTTGCTAAAATTGATAGAGTCAAGCAAGCTTGTCCCATTTCTATACTCCTAAATTCATAATATTTAGATTTTAATTTCAAGATGGAGGCTGGAAAGGCGCTCATTTCAAGTCATTTTGAAAAAGTAGAGCAATAGTACCCCACAGACTATGATCATGCTCCGCCTGTAACTCACTAGAAGGCTAGTCGTAAGTTGAAGAGAGACTGTCTGCATGAAAAAAAGAAAGTAAAAAATCAGTAACGGGAGGAGTCTAAAGTCGATAATCTTAATACTGTCAATCTTAGCGCTAAATGCAAGTCAGATGAGGATCACTCAGTGACGACTCAAGAATCAGACCTACAAAAAAGTAGAATAGCTTCTATCAACTTAGTTCAAAAAGATGTGTTTTCACTGGAAAAGCTAATATCAAAACCTCCTTACTTGACTATTGCTCAAACTAATAGATTTATAGGAGATGTTGGCCATGCAACTGCCATTTTTAAAAGACCCATTATTTAAGGGGCTTTTTATCTTGAGTTTACCGTTAAGGAATAAATCAAAAAAGATAAAAAATTGCAAAATAAATCAGCAGTCAGATTAGGAATTGTGCAATATACATATAACCCGTCATTTCCAATTGGCTGTGGTGAAAGTTTGGCCTATAAAAGCACAGATGGTGGCTTAGTTACAGATAGTAACAAGTTCGATTAAAAATAATCATATGGAATTGGAGATGTCATAGGGGTGTGCATAAAGATTGATTCCCCTAAAAAATTTCCAAACCCTAAAGAAATAAGCTAAGGAAGTAGCATATCTTTCTATAAGAATGGAAAACTTATTTTCTAATACAATAAATTGAAGCAAATTTTTTATTGTTTTGCAATCAGTCTTTACAACTTTAGTCAAGTATAAGTGAATCTCAATTCTCAGAGCAAATACCCCATGCTATAAGGAGCAAAGCCTTATTTTACAGTTCTAAATGAAAACATTCCCTATAAAAATCTTCAAGAGCAAAGAATCTTTAAAATATGAAATTAAGTGATATTAATTATCTGCCTTCGCCAATTTCATCAATATTATTATTCCAATTTTATTTTTGTTAACAAATTTCGTATGTATTAAAGATTCTTAAAATAGATATAGTGACAATCATTTTTTTTAGAAATCCAGAGGATGGCCTTCCCATTTTATCTTAAAAGGAATCCAGTGAATCCATTATCTTACTACTCTTTTTCCTTAACGCCCTCCTTTTTTATATAACTCAGCCAAAAAATCAGAATTAGTGCAAAGATAAGCTTTTCCATCAACAATTTTTAATATTCCAGTTTGTTCGAAAGTCCATAATATGTCTTACTCAATCATACCAGTTTAGTATATTATATTCTCTATCGTAAACTGATCATTTTTGTGTAATAAAAGATATTATACCAATCTTTGAGACCACCAAGAAAGATAAGTCTATCTCCCGAGATCAGAGAGAGGCTTTTAGGGAGTACCAGGTCGACCCTCAATTAAACTGAACTCATAGCTTAAAGTTATTAAAAATTTACCATATCCCTTTCGTTGATAAAAAGGTAATACTAATATACAGGATAGATTCAGAGCCATATCTTTGGGCTGCGTTAAAAGACTTTTACTTTTGAGAAATAGCCAGCAAGGTGGTATTCACTATCGACTATTTAGCATAACACATAAAAAAGAAATACTGATGTATCCCATTACAAATTTTTATGATCTAAGAAGAGCTTTGATAGTAAGGCCAAATTTTAGCAATAAACTGGATTTTTGAGGCCATCAATCTCAAAAACAGCAATATTCTCTTCGATATCTCGATAGATCTCATCGCCAGGAGGGTGAAAAAGAGGACACTATTCATAATGTCTAACCAGTTATTTTTTGAGAGCATAAAAACTAAGGCAAAATTCGCAAATATAGAGACAGTCAATATTATGATAGTAGACAGGGTAAGAGCTATAATACCAAGCGTCACACTAATACTTCCCAATAGATATTCGATTAATAGTCTTAAATTTAGTCAATTACAGATGAAGCTGCAGAGATTGATGATCCATTCCCTCATGTTATGTGTATTTATCATTTTGCTTCTCCTTTGTCCCCTTTTTCTTGGACTACTCGTCTTTTATCATTTAACCTGTTTTTTTAATGTATTTATAGGGTACCCATTCATCATTTCTGCGGTTTAGAGGTTAGTAGTGCACATAATACTCATAGCTGGACTAGTCCTTGACTTCCATAGCATTGTAGTCTAAAATTAGAGAAATATAAAGAAAGGGTAAAGAGCAAGGCTCTTAGTAAATCATTACCTTTGGAGAGTCTGCAAGACATAATACGGGACAAATACCATTTATGTGTGTTCAGCATGTAAACCTGATAGAAATAGTTTTGATCGAGAGCTCCTTAGCAGACAGGAGTTAATCTTTTCAATAATTCATGATCCATTTTGATAATTTTCCCCTGCGCCTTTCCCATTGACATTGCGTGCATTGCCAATTTATCAAAATTATTATAATAATTGCTTTTTTTAAAGTTTGGCTTAAATATAAAATAGTATCAAAGAGCAATAATTCAATTATCTTGGTAAAAACTATAATAATTTCAATCCAAATTAAGAAATTGTATTTTGGTCTGAATTGTAAATAATTAATCTAATTTACTATTATTAATGATGAATAAGAATGAGAGTGAGAGTTATCGCAAATTACGCACTCTCTATGAAAAGAAATTTCTCAAAGAAAGTGAATATATTCAATATAATGGTTTCCGTAATTCTATTAAATATCATCAAAATCCATCGGTCAAGAAAAAGTTCACGGAGATTCATATGTGGGTCAAGGATATCAAGATTATACCACAACAGAGCAAAACTTAAAGTCAAAATAATTATTTTTTGCAAAAGGATGAACACTCTTCTACTATATCTCCGAATTCTAAGATAATTCGGCTTGAAAATGGTGAGGGGTTTCATATTTCATATGAGTATATGAATAAAAATAAGAGGTTTACTCGACCAAAAGCGAGAGTTTATTCTGAGACTCGAAGTGTTTCTACAAATATGTAGAATGACAGTAAAAAGGCTACTAATTATTCGCATTTTTTTCCAATGACTCAGAGAGTAGGCAATTTAGATAAATCTTTCATAAATTTTTCTCCAGTCAAAAAATATTCATTGTAATTTCATTAATATCCAGAATTGAACTTATAAAATAAAGTAAAGACGTGACTGGCAAAACTTAATAATCCTAACGGCAAAAACATCGCCTATAAACATATCAAAGTCGTACGATAAAAACCTAAAGATAATCACCATAAGTGAATGGGTTAAACTCGTTATCAAAAAATAAAATAAAGTATTATTAAAAGTTAAAGGGTAAAAACAATCCTTCAAGTAATAAAACAAAGTAAAATGCACCAGTGAAAATACAATTGAATAGTTTCAAAGACTGTCCTATAGATCCATGGATAGTGACAGATTTGGAATGAATTTCAACTTCACTTTTTGATGCTTGTAATCAGTTTTGAATAGTTATGATTGCTACCAAAAGTACTATTTTTTGTTAATTATAATTTGCTCTTATATTTTTAATGGCAATGATAAAAGAATAAGAGGTTGTTTAAGCCATATTTACAAGAATCAGTAGCAATTATGCTATAAATAGAAGTAAACTACTTGGTCAAGGGGCATTTGGGAAGGTGTATTAAGGTCTCAAAAAGGATTCATCTGAAATTATAGCAGTCAAAATTATCTAACTATCAAAGATCTCAAAGAGATAAATATAGATGATTAAGTCACTCCAACACCACAGCATTGTCTGTTTCTATGGTCATGAAGTTATCGGCAATTAAATGTATTTCTATTTTTAGTACTGTCCATTCACATTATAAAAGAAAATAAAATAAAAGAGTTTCGATGAGGATTAAATTTTCATTTTGTTTAAGTAATTACTTGAAGCTCTAACTTTTATCCACAAATTAAATGTTATACACAGAGATCTGAAACCAGCAAATATATTAATTAGCAGGGAAGGGAATATCAAGATAGCAGATTTTGGGTTATCTAAGATAAACTAAGTAAACAACACATTGGGAGCAGGAACTCCAAAATACAGGGCTCCATAAGTATCTAATGGGGAATATGATATGAAATGCGATATTTGGAGTCTAGGACTAATACTTTACTAAATGCTAAAGGGAAAGTATCTTTTTTAAAATGTAAAAACATATTACTAGTTGAAAATATGTTTTTAAAAATTGAAAAATGAATTTTTCGATTTTAAACTCGACAATTTCGATCCTTTTTGGAAAGGAATGATTCGTAAAATGCTTACATTTGACAAAGACTAGAGAAGCACTTTAAAAGAATTATTAGATGAATTTTATTCAGTCTAAAATATAATGTCTGATAGAATCCAACGCAAAATGGCAATTAAATCATGGAACAGATAAGAATCATTTGACAATCTAAATAATCTTAGAATTTATTGGAATTTTTGGATGGCTAAAAATAATCTCTATGAAGAAATTAATAACTTTATTTTTGACAGGAAATCTGAAATTTAACAAAGGAAGAGGAAACTTATTTTTTATCATCTTTCAAACAGTCTTTTCATTTTAGCTCTTTCTATTCAGTATAGAAGCAACCTCGCTCTTGAATTATAACTTAAGGACAATATCTTAATTCTTCCAAATACTAAATTTCATACAAAGAGTATTCTGCCAATCACCCAAGGAACATTTTTACAAATAAAGCAAAATCAAGCAGAATTAATCAAATAAAAGAATTAATATTTAGTTAATAAACTTCGAAAGGGCATAAAGACTTTATTAAAAATTTAATTGCCATAAGGATCACCTTATACCAAAGTTATTGATACTGCAAATGCAATCATCAATAATACAGTTATTCCCGAAGTTAATACGATGAAACAACTATATATTGATCTCTTACTTCTTCCAGAAAACAAACTTTCTGAATAATAATTGAAGGCAATTAGTCATTCACTCCCTAGAATTTACTTTTTAATGCATGCAGTTATTCATCTGTCCGAATTGATAGAAGACTAGAAATATTCTGAATCTTTCTACTTGATTAATAAAAAAGAGGAGTTATATACATTAAAGAAAGAATAAATGTCTGCAAAGCTTTAGGATTGGATAATGAATTATAGAGCCGAGTAAATACCTCGTTGATATATATATAAAATTCCGTACACTAATTTTTATTGAATTATACGATAAGCTTATTTAATTAACGAGATTATCTTTTCGTTGTAAATATTTTATAAATTAATATTAATATCAATTATCAGATATGAGTATACCTTCCCCTAAAAACCATTTTCCTGAAGATTATCCATGATAACATTCGTTCAGTCTATTTTCAATTTTCATAAAAATTCCTTAAGGATATTGATATTTTAATACATGAGGAAAATATCCATCGTTTAAATCTTTAATAATCCTCAACCCTTCATGATTTTCATACGCATAAAATCCTATTCCATCAAAATTAATTCCATCCCTATAAAAGAGAAGGCTAATGCTCTAGGAGGAACAGAATTGAAAAACTCCATTTGTATTGGTTATTGCTGTGTTTCCCTTTTACTTTAGTAAGTTTTCATTTAATTAATCGATTCGTTTATTAATAGTCTCTAAACAAAAATTCTATAAGATTTGATTGCTATCTTTTGCTAAGTTAATTTATTTTTTAATTTGGTGAATGTTGAGATTTCCCTGAATGCCATTTATTGACCACATAGCACCATTCTGACTAAGATATTTCTGCATGTCATAAGTCTTTTTCTTTAAATATTAATTTTATGATGTAATTTACTCTTAATAATTGTTTATTTGTTATTGTTTCTATCGGTTAATTCCCTTTAAGATAGCGTTTGCTGTTTTAATTTCTTGGATATTTCGATTCAATTGCTAATTTATTAACATACTTTACTTATATTTTCTCCTTTTATTCCCTACATATTTATTCTTGAACTGCAAGTTTTGATTTTATCCTTAGATAGAGTTCATGATCATAATCATTTTTGAAATTAAATATCTTATTGCCTTTTTACTATAATTAGACAATTTTCTCGTTTGTAAGCATTTATAGTGTAAAGATATCATTCTTTTATTTTTGATTGCTCACGGAAAATGTTCTAACTGACTCCTTTTCTTTTTGCTTTAAGAAATTTTTGCTGAATTTTTATGCTTCTCTTTTGAGGGCATCTCGCTTTCTTTTACGAAGTTCTTATTATTTTGTTTTAAAATCTTTCTGCCTAATAAAACTCATATTATTAATAGATATTGATATCTTTGAGGATATAATATTTCAATGCTTTTGAAATTTTCTCTCAAATCAAATCAAATCAGAGAGGTATTGAGATCATCGTGACTGAATTCTCCTAATAAGGTGAGAATTCATCAGTCTAAAGGTGTATTTTTGGAGACAAACTAAATAGGATAGGCTATTTTAAACTTTTGTCTTTCCAAGTAGCATTTCCATGCCATGATCATTAATAATTTTTCTTAAAATTTTGCAATGGATATAATTTGCTTACGAAAAACCTCCAAATAAAATTTCCATATGAGCTGTGTTCAAATCTATCCTTTTGCAGAGCCAATCGCTTATCTTTAACTGGCAATCTTGATAGTCTTAAGCATTTTGGAATTCATTTTTATATCCTTTCATGTATTTGTGAAAATTTCCAATGATGAATTTCGGCATGTTTCCATTTTTCTTAAGAATTTTGCGAAGTGAAGGATGCTATACTGTCCTTCTTTTTATTTTGATCATTTTTTTTCTTTTCTCCTCAAGAAGAGTGGTGCCTCCATTCTTCTCTATTATCCGTTCAACTATGTCTTCAGGGGGGTCCGGATGAATAGTATTTAGCACTCTAAATACTTCCTGATTCTCTGAGGATGAGCGATATCTACTATAGCTAAAAGTATATGGCTAACTCATATTTATTAATGCTTTAATAAAGGCACTTTTTATATATACTTTAATTGATTTAGCGACGTATTTTTTTTCTATGATGTCCAAAGGTTAAATTACTGCCCATCCATCTGAGAGTTTTTTAGAGCGAGTCTTGTCCTCCAAAATTGTTGCGAGTAAAAAAACCCACATTTATTGTTCGAAAGATATTTATTTTTTCTTATTGGAGAATATAAATAAAATAGATAAGATCATAGAAAGACAAAAATTACTTTAATTTAATTGATTCAGTTGATCAAGTCTATATTAGCATGCTTATAATGCGAAAATTATATCATAAATCATCGCTTTTTGTAGATTAATAGAAAAGTGAACATCTATATAAGGGACAAAAATACTATTATATTGATTTTGCTCGAATAATTTCAATATCCATATTTACTAATTACAATGTTAAATGTATTTTTTATGCGATAACTTGACTAAAAAATAAATATAATCATCTCATCAGCAGTTTTTTTCTCTGAAATGATAAATTTTGCTGTAAAACTAACTATAAGTCTTGATTTTATTGTTACCGTTTCTAAAGTAGAATAAAAAATAATAAAGATTTTTATATTATTTTAAAATGACTGATTATTTCGATAAGGAAAGTAAATAGGTAATCTGGCATGAGATAAATCTTTAAAAAATGTGTAATATGCTTAATACCAACCCAACCACCGGTCTTACTCATGCATTAGCATTAAAAAGAAACTAAATGGAAGGAGAAAACCGACTCCCATAAAAGGAAAAAGTACACCCCGTGATACTTTTCTTAAAAGAGATCACCAATTGGTTTGCTATTTTGTTGTGGGTTGGTTCCTTTCTTTCTATAGCCATATACATTATGTCCCCTGATGGAAATTAAGCAAATCTTTATCTTTCAATGGCGCTTATTGTAGTCATCCTTATCACTGGTATGATCACATATCTTCAATCCGCTAAATCCTAATAAATTATGTAAAAATTCAAAGAAATGCTTCCTTCCAATTGTAAAGTCATTCGAGATGGAAAGACTCAGTTTATGGAGGCCATTAAGTTAGCTCGAGGCGATTTAGTATAGATTTAAAACGGAGAACGAATTCCAGCTGATATAAGAATTGTTCAGTCAAATAATATGAAAGTTGACAATTCCAGTATTACTGGCTAAACTAATCTACTTTTAAGAACAACAGATTGTACAAGCAAAAATGTATTATAAACCAAAAATTTAGCTTTCTTTGGCACCTATTGTAAGCAGGGAAGAGGCAGAGGAATTGTTATCAAAATATCAGATAAAACTTATATGGGTTCAGTCGCCAACCTTACTTTTAACTAAACCAAGAGTTAATCTCCTTTGCAAATAGAATTAGATAAATTCGTATTAATGATTACTATTATTGCAGGTGTTCTCGGTCTTCTCTTTATTTTACTTGGAAAATTTGTAGTTGGCTACTCCATTTTTGAATGTATGATCTTTGGAATCGGAATTATAGTTGCAAATGTACCTGAAGGGATATTAGCATGTGTTACAATTTCTTTAGCTATTACTGCCAAAAAATTGGCAAGTAAGAATGTTTTAGTTAAAAATTTAGAATCTGTTTAAACATTAGGATCAACTTCCTGCATCTGCTCTGACAAAACTGGTACTTTAACTATGAACAAAATGGCAGTCAGTCAGATATGGTGGAGTAATCAATTATAAAATTTTCAAAATACTATAAAAAACGTCAAACAACACTATACAGACAACAATTAATTCAAACTATTAATTGATACATCAATTTTAAGCTCCTGGGCCAAGTTTGAAAATTAAAAACCTTTGTCAGAGGAGGCAAATTATATTGAAAAGATGGGAGTGATGGGTGATGCTTCCTAAACAGCTCTTTTAAAGTTCGTTCAACCATTTCAATCGATATGGAAAATCAGAAATTAAGTATATAAAACGGCTAAAGACAGTAACAATGAGGTATTTTTCCATCATTTTGATTCGGTTCACAAATATTCATTTGGAATTGCCAACAATTTATAGGGAAAAAGTGCGATTGGAAAATGTTATTGCATCTTTTTAAAAGGAGCCCCTGAAAAAATATGGAAAATGTGCTCAGCAATTAGAATTAATGGTGCAAATCAATCGATTGACCATTATTGGCATGAGCAATTTATGAAAGTTAATGAATAGTTGGGAGAATCTGGTGAAAGGATACTTGGATTTGCTTATAGATAATTAAGTGAAACCAAATATCCTGAAGGCTATATTTTTCGTGAAGATGAGAATAATCAAAATTTTTAGTTTAATGATTTTACCTTTTTAGGATTGATATCTTTGATTGATCCTCCAAAACCAACAGTATATGATGCTATTAACAAATGTAGAGCATCAGGAGTCAAAGTTATTATGATCACAGGCGATCAATCTGTCACTGCACTTGCAATTGCCAAAAAAATTGGAATTATTACGCTGAAGACGAATTTAGATTATTAAAAACAAGGATTTTCTGAGCAAGAAGCAATTGAAAAAGCTAATGCTATTTCCATCAGTGGAGCAATGATTGAACAAGCTTATAAAATTAGAGATGAAATTGGAGACTAAACAATGAAAAACTGGTTACAAAAGCCTTAAGTTATCTTTTCCAGAACAACGCCAATCCACAAACTCAAGATAGTAGAAAATTGTCAAAAATTGGGACATATCGTGGGTGTGACTGGAGATGGAGTCAATGACGCTCCTGCCATAAAGCAAGCTAATATTGGAATTTCAATGGGTATATCCGGCTCATAAGTCAGCAAAGATGCTGCAGATATGGTGCTGCTCGATGATGATTTTTCTTCAATTGTTGCTGGAATTGAAGAGGGGAGAAAAGTGTTCGATAATCTTAAAAAGACTATCATGTATCTATTAACATCAAATTCGACTTAAATTTGGCCGTTTTTAGTAATGATAATACTTCAAATTCCTCTCCCAATCTCAAATATTTTCATGTTGTGTATTTGTGTTGGAACAGATATCTATCCCGCAATTGCACTTGCTTATGAAGAGCCCTAGCTTGATATAATGACTCGTAAACCTCGCAAGTCCGGAGATTGGCTAGTTAGTCAAAGAATGCTTGTGCACTCCTATGGGTTGATGGGAAGTATTGCTACCACTTCAGGCTTATTTACTTATTTTACTATAATGGAGCTCTATGGGTTTTCACCTCGGATCCTTTTCAATCTCCTTGCTCAAGAGGCTGTAGTTCCATTAAATTAATATTCTTCACCAGATGAAACTTTTAACAAAGTAATTAATTATGATTAATCTGCCGATGATTTAGGGAATCCCTATCTGCCAAGAAGTTGTCTTTCTGCTACTTTTAGCAATAAATTTCCTAATTGGCTAAAATTTACAAATAGTCAGTATGACCTTAGAGCAGCCTATAATAAATGCTGCCCTCCTCCCAACTAAAACTTATACTGCTCCATGTTTCAATGGCCTAGTGATTACCTCAAAACCATAAGTCCTATCACTAACTTCCAGGTAGCTTTTACGACTTAGGCTCTTTTATATGCACAATCAGGATATTTTGCTTCAGTTGTGCTGGTTCAATGGTCAAATATTTTTGCTTGCAAATCAAGGAAGGTTTTTATTTCTTAATTCAGATGTCATTTACTTATTCTGGCTTTAATTAACAGATATTTATTGGAATATTCCTGGAAACTTCTTTGATGCTCATTCTTCTCTATGTTCCAGTCATTAACGGAGTTTTTGGCGGCAGGTAATTTTCTTTTTAAATAGACCTCTTGAGCCAGCCCTCCTCGGCATTCCGGGCCTTTGTTTTTCAATGCTATTACTATTATGGTAATAGAGTCGTAAATTTTTAATGAGTAGTAACATAAAATTTGTAAATCAAAAATGGTTCTAAAAACATATAATGTGGTGATTTATATTATCAGTATGAACAATTTGTCAATTAGTATCACAAAATATTTCCATAAATTCATGAAAAAATTCATTTAATGGGTTCAATTTAGGATTAATATATTTACAAGTTATTTATTATTTATACTTAGAACTATAACTAAATTGGTTAATCGAATGGGTGCTTGTGTCAATACAAAATAGAATCATGAGAGAAGGGAAGAATCCTATACTGCCACAAAGATAAACAAGAACAAATCAGTAAATAATTCTGGTGAAGAACTCAGGACTTTAATTTATGGTTATTTCGATACCTTGGACGCCAATGCAGATAACGAGTTATCATTAAATTAAATATTGGCTTTTTTACGCAAACTTGCTGAAAAGAAAAAAGGAACTCCTATCATAACAGTTGAGTTTGCAAAATAATTTTTCAGCGTTGTAGATACAGATGGAGATGGAAAAATAAGTAAAGAATAATTCTTCGATTATTACAAAACAATTTGATTTTAATCTTTAATTCTATGCCATACACTAACTGTTTAAATTGATATCTTATCTTTAAACTAGATATATTATCATCAACCCATTGAGCTGTAAGCTATTTAAATCGAATAGGAAAAAATATATTACTTAAATTATATGGATAATAAATAAGTGAGGGCCAAATAAAAGATCGATAAATAGCAGATGGATAAATACGAAGAGGAGACAATTCTATTTGAAGAGTACAATTAAATGAATGGATTTTGGATCTGGCTGAGTTACGCAATAATGATCATTTTATCTATCGGAGCTATGATTCTGGGAGGTTTGCCGGCCTTCTTTTAATTGCTATTAGTGTTCTTTCTGTATCGTTTTATCAGCTGGATTGGGTTGGAGATATATCGAGTTAATTGAATAAAATCCGGAGCTTATTAAATCACTATGAAGTTATCACTGTTTTAATTTAATATTATTTAATTCTTATGACTTCTATGACTAATTTGCAATCAACTTAAAATATCCAAACGAATGATGGATAGCTCTTGTACCAAATAACAAATGAGCCTATCATATGTATTACACAATAAAAAGAATATATATTTCATAAAAGAAAAAAATAGTCCTAAATAGTATAAACGGAAAGTTAATAAAGGAACTCTCCACCGAGTATTTTTGAAGCAATTAAGTTAGAAAAAATAATAATAAAATCAATAGGAGATTTACTCGTTACGGTAGGGTTACTATAAACAAATATATACTCGGCATTATTTCCATGGAATTCGTAATAGCCTTATGAATGTGAAGACCTCATTAATTTAAGTACTTACTTTTAACATCTTAATGAGGAATTATATCATTAACTCGTCGAGAGTCACTAATCTTTTTTTAAAACTGAAGATGAAATTGTTTAAGAACCCATAAAAGCATCCTCAAAATTATTAATTGATCAATTAGTACAGGTTTGCTTTGAGAAGAGCAATATCTGCGTAATTAATTTGAATTAAGCCAATTTAGTTCATTCATGGATCATAAAAAATTTACCAACTCTCTAAAAAGCTATAAAAAAACATAAAATAACTTTACAATTATTAGATGCTAAGAGAATAATTCTGTCATTTAAGGGCATAAAATCTTAAAATAAAAAATATCAATAAATCTTTTTAAAAACATTTCATCCAAGTTCAAACACTGTTAAAGACATAAGAAAATAGATTGTTTCATTGAAATAAGAGTGCAGTTTTAGTATGGAAGAAATATTTCAATATATTTGGACAGATGAGTACTCAAACAAGGAGAGTAATTAAGTCAAACTAAAAAATATTCTCAAGTTATTCTCATAATAGTACAATGTAATTCCTAAAGTCTATCTTAGTATTCACGAAGAAAACAATAAATATTTATTCAATTCACACTTAAAATTGAAATTTAAGATTGAGGAATAATATAGAAAATTTATAAAATAAGCTATTTAGATATAATTCGGCAGCTGTCTTAGATTCAAATAAAATTATAAATATAAAAAAAAGATTTCTTTCTAAAGAATTCAATTCAACAATAAGTTATACGCTGAAAAATATAATTTGAAAGAAGCACTGCTCCGCAAACTTTTTAAAAATGATAAAATATAATCAAGTTAGGATGCTTCTAAAATTTAATCCTCGTATCATGAAAGAAAGGATATGGAATATAATTAAAATTACAATTGTGGAAACGCTCAAGGCCAGCAACATGATCTTATATAAATAAAATAAAAGATGAGTTATGGCATGTATTCGATCAAGACTATTTCATAGATAACATAAAATATCTTTCAAAAAGATATTTTCTACTTACGGAATATTTGGAAAAATGGGTTTCAGGCTTTTTTATTCCATATCTATGAAAATTGGAGTAAATACCTATTTTAATACGAAGAATCTATAAAAGTCTTTGTGAAAGTACTCTAATACAAAGTGGGGAAGATTAAACATGAAGTCAATAAAAAGATATTATCTCTTTATGAAAGTGTGTGTCCATAAATTAGCAAAATGATTCAATTATTTAAACAAAAACTTTTCTTGAATTCAGTATTCTCGGAATTGGACCATTTCGAAGGAAATTATAAATACAAAAACGGCATAGGTGATGAAGGATTAAAATAATAGTTTTTTAAAAAATATATGAGAGTACAGTATTATGAAAATTTAAATGATAAATTGCTGTCCTTTTATTTCGACTAAAAGTAGCGTAAAAGAAATAATTTAAGTGTCCTTTTTATCAAAGTTGATTATAAACCCAAGATATCTCCTAGTATTTCCAGAGGGAATTCGGAAGCCAAAAATATTTACATAAATAATGATGGCAATAATAATACTAAAATACCATTGAGCGAATACATCTATAATTTTGGGTTCTTTCATAGTGGAATGAATCGATATCAGGATCTGCTGAATTAGATTAATCAAAAATACAGCTTCGAATTTCAAGAGAAAAATAAAGATTAGATTAAAAATTCACAATTTTTTTTAGAAAATATTGCCTTTGAAAGAGTTGTTGATACTCGCTGTCTGGGATGTTCTCCTTTTTTTTACTATAGACGGAATATAATGGATGACAATAGCAACCAAATTTTAGTTAGAACATTCTAAAGGGTTTAAAGAATGAAAGACTGTGAAGCAGCTATAAAGGATTAAATTTGCATGATGTTAAACAATGGCGGTGGCATCATATTATTTGACTGTCTTAGGTAATATCGCAATATTGAGCCTGTCGGAACGATTATTTCTTAAATAAAAAAGGATGAGTATTAGCAAAGAATTTCTAGTTACCTCAATTGCTTTTATCCAAAGATAGAAATTAAGACCAATATCAAAGTAACCTTTGTACCACTACTTTCTAATCCTTGGAAATAAAATTCTCATAAAAGATTCTCTTATTACACCGGTGATGAAGCCTATCAGAAAAAAAATCAGCCTTACTCTGTTAGAGATTTTCTAAAGGGGCTCTATGTGACTCGTATTAGAGTTGTGCCAGATCCAACTAAGGTTTATTTTTGGACTACTAACTGCGATAATTCAAACCCAGCAAATCAAGATCCGCCCTTTTATTGTAGCGTACAAAAATATGGGCACAGAGCATAAATAAATTCAAGAGAAATGATAAGACTATTTAAAAAAAGATTTAATTTTTTTTATATTCCGGAATATATCGATCCTATTTCTCGTAAATTTTTGAAAAAACCTTCCAACTGCTTCAACCATTAATGCTTGAAACCCGAAGGAGGAATTCCAACAGAAAAAGTATACGAAAAGCCTGAAGAGAGCAATGATCCCTTTCTTCATTAAAGGAAGTATGACTACCTGTCAATGCTAATAGCCAAAAAAGGAGATTTTCCAGTTATTTAAGAGAGACTTAATGCCAAAAGGAAAGAAAAAGACTGTAAAATTTAAGTAATGTTTTCTAAGTACAAATTTAGGGTGGCCAACAACACGGCAATTCTCTTCCATCAAAGAAAATTCGAGGAAATTTTAAAAACAGTTAATAATAATAAATAGTATGAATTTAAGGGTAAAAATATTCTCCTGATAAGTGTCACTAACTACTTACTTTTATACAATAGAAACAAAAGTTGTCCATATCCAAAATAAGACTTTAGTAGTTTAACAACTTGGCTACATGTTGAATTTCCTCAAGAACAACTTAAACTATGGGAATTTACAACTGCAGATTGTACTCAAGAGTATTACATACAGACTGACACTAAAACTTCTACTGTTTTTATGTATTATCTTTTGAATAATTTTAATTAAAAAACAAGCTTTAAAAATCCACTACATTTAGACAAATTATCGGAAGAGGAATTTAAAAATCGCATGAAACTAGTGAAATTTTCACCAAATTAGAATAATCCAAAAGCAACAAGCTTATTAAATCCTGACCTTCCTAAAAGCCCTCAATAATATTTTAAAAAATATTTGGACACAACAATTTCGACTTAAGACTCAAGTTTTAAAGATTATATTTGCTCAAACAATATTATGATATTTTAACATTAAAAGTGTCAATTTTATTGAAATAAATAATAATTTGAAGTATAATTCATTTTATACTAACAAACAGTTTGTTATTGCCAAAAATTATTTTATTCTAATTTTATAACATTATTTTTAATTATTTTCTCTCTCTATTTTTTTGTTCGATCATTGCAAGATAATTATGACTTATAAGAAGGAGCAAAACAGTTCAATTAAATTTAAAATTCATCTTCAACTGCAAAATATATTAAGGCTCTGGCATGATTTAGTAAATTTATTGGTCTCAGCAATAAATTATAAATATTT
>Ga0302186_10000249_pt1 | contig 49810 bp, 26 predicted proteins | sample II_Bog_E1_2_FD_198782 | JGI IMG/M metagenome (GOLD analysis project Ga0302186, IMG submission 198782) | Peat permafrost microbial communities from Stordalen Mire near Abisko, Sweden - II_Bog_E1_1 | ecosystem: Environmental > Terrestrial > Soil > Wetlands > Peat | place: Sweden: Abisko...
ATATGGATGAAAGAAGGCTTAGAAAGCATGAGAGCTCTTTCAGTATTGATGGATATTTAGTGAGTCTGAGGCGCTTAAATATGGATGAAAGAAGGCTTATAAAGCATGAGAGCTCTTTCAGTATTGATGGATATTTAGTGAGTCTGAGGCGCTTAAATATGGATGAAAGATTATTTGTTAAATTTCTAAACATTTTACGTATTTATTCCACAATCACAGACCATATTTTTTTCTATTTTTATTTTTATATATAATTTTTTTTTTTTTTCTATACTAATTTCATTCTCCTTAATTTTATTATTGTTAACAATTTAACTTCTATCTGAATCACATTTTGCTTAAACCTCACATTTTGTTGCAAATTTATTATTTATGCTGACTATATTAATACTATCGATTATCTTTTTATTTCTAGTTAATTATACTTCTTCAATAATTATCTTTGAATTATTTACATCTTTCTCACTAAAGAAAATAAAAGAGGTATTGCAATAGTCATCAGTCATGATAACTTAAGTGTTTGTTTCAGCAGACACTACTTCAAACTAGCAACTAATACCAATATCAGTCATTTTAAAACCCTTTATACTTTATTCATTTACTTTTCCTTTAACTATTCTATCGTTTTTCTCCCCATAGAGTCCAATAGATAGCACTGACTAGCAAATCATGCGGCGATTTCTTCCTGCGTAACTTGCTATGCAATTTTGGCTAACTAATTTCATCTTATCAATGTTAAATTCACTAAAAAATATTTGAAATTCTGATAAAGAATTAGGTCTTCGCTCAGTTTGTTGAAGCAGATCAGAAATCATAAGTCTTTATGTGAAAGTTTGAGCCATATCATTACTATTGATATTGAGAAAATCCTGACTTGCAACATCATCCATTGGCTGTAATAATAGTGGCTAAAGATTATCACCCTCTGTATTTAAATTTTTTTATGTTTAAGGAATCTCCAAATTTTAAGTTATTTTAACAATTATTTAGTCATTGTTATGATACTTATGCTCTATAATACTTTAATCATTCAGTATATTGTCGTTTTCAATTGAAGGACAACGTTTTTTATACTTATGATGCACAGACTCATTATCATCTTCCTCTTAGTCAATTTCACCTTCCTCAGTGAAACTATACTCCTACTCATCTTCAAGCATAATTTGACTGTTAAATTGTTTATTTAATTTTTTGGAAAGGAAGAATGAACTCCTGTTATTTTTATCATTCAAGTCCATCATAGTCATATTGGTAACTATTCCCCTGAGTTCTGTATTAATTTCTCTCTCTGTGTTGAGGGATACTTCAACCTAATCGAGTTGTTCTGAAAAAGCATCAGATTGAGCCTTTTTGAGTATATATTGTTTGGTCATTGAGTGAATATAACGTTATTTAAAGTGTATTTGCTTCTGTAATTATGATATTCTTTCAGACTGCTCGATATTTTTTTATTTTAATTCATATACCTTCCCATTGTTTTTACTTATTTCTTTGTGAAGTTCACAATTCTGTTTTTGGAGTTACTTGACCTCTTCTTTCAGTTCTTCACATTCATCTTCCTTTACCCTCAATTATTTTTAAATTCCCGCCAATTTACTAACGAAGTAGTTTCCTGTTGAACCCATTTTATCACTTTTTAAACCCTTGCTGATATTTAATGGTTACTTTTTGATTTGTATTTGGAAGCACTTGCTCTTTTGACTCTCTTTTTTGTGCAAAAAAGGCTCCTGTTTTAAATCAATTTTTTTGGAAAGTTGACTATTTTTTTTACTGTGTTTGGTTCCATTTATCTGTTCTAAATGTTCTCTCTTTTTAGGGACGACTAATTATATTTTTTTATCGTTATTATCTGTCATTGATAGGTCATGATACCTCTCAAAATTCATTTAGCTCTGCGATGCCTTACTGTGCAATTCTTCTTCATTGAGCATCCTCTTATTATCCTCAGAGTCCTCATCCCGGAATATCACATGTACCTCTTACGTTTTAAACGATGATCTGTATTCATTATCTGAAATTTTAATGGTCAATTCGTGAATCTTCTATTTTTTGGATTACAACTCCTCATTAAGGGATGAGTTTTTATATGCCAACTCTTCCAATTAATTACGAAGCGTTTAGAGTTACGTTTTCATTTTTTTAACATCCCGTTCTAATATTACATTTCGTTTCTTCTAACCCTCCAGATTCTTTTCAAGCAATAATTTTTATTATTACGCCTCATGCATTTGCAGCTCGAACTAATGCAACGAACTTTCGAGTTTCTCTTTATGGTGCTTTTATTATTCAAGGTTCTGTCTTCCCTTTATGAGCTCGTCCTTAGAAATATCTAGTATTTCCTCATACTCCTCACGTTTTAATTCAACTTCTTGATACATTAGGTCTAGGCGCTTATTTTCGTGCTCAAGTCGATCGATTTGTTCCCTGAGTTAAGATAGAGTGAGTTCAAAGCCGTTGCTAGTCTACCTCATCTCCTATTTCAAACAATCGTATTGCTAATTAATCTTGTTGCTGATCGATAGCAGTAACTTCGACATCCACTGAACGTATTCCTGCGCAAACTGAGGTAATTATTCTCCCTCTTGCTCGAGGGACTACTTCAAGATAATTCCTCCAATTGAATTTCCAATGTTCAAAATATTTTAATTCGCTATTCCTTCGGTCATCTATACAACGATAAAATTATTCCCAATTTTAAAAATATTGATTTTTTGCGTATAAATTGAAGTTTGTTGAGTCACACCTCTTTTATTGGATTTGATATGTTATTGTCTGTTGAGATAATAAATAGAAAATAAAAAACTGGTCTGATATATTGCTGGAAATGATTTTTATTGATTTTGAAGTCATAACATCATTAGATTTCCATTAAAAAATAAAGAAAACGAAATTTATTGTTTTGTTTAGCTTAATAATTAGAGTTTAATTCTTTTGAAATAACGCAGAAAGCTTGGAAAATGACATTTGCGTCGAATCAACTTTTGAAATGGATAAAATTATCTGATCCTTCTGCAAACCGATATTCTATAATAGAACGGTAGAAGAATAGAGCTAGAGATTAATAAAATATTCAATCAAATGCAAGTTTTTTACTCATATAGATTGTTATATTGAGTAATGTTCTATATGCAAAAGATTCAAGGATTCAATAAGTATCGTAATATACAGCCAAATATTACACTAATTAAGCTATATTTTCTATGAATTGTTAATCAATATCTCAATGTCCAATAAAATAATAAATTTAGTGTTTTAGTTTATGGGGTTATTGGTGATTAATTTTCATCAAGGTTTTTGCTAAAAGTATTGCTTAGCTTGCTCGAAAGTCTACCATTTTAAGTATACGTTCTTGTATTCTTCAGAAATGATCTAGAAGGATTGCACGAGCTAGTTAAAGTTTTTAGGAATAAAACTGCTCAGGGCAGGAACAACATCTACACCTTAGGGAATATTCTTATGGATTAGCTTCATGATGGCTTGAACCATAGCAAGGTAAACATAGAGAGGCTTACTATCCTTGAAGTTTCCGTAGCCCAATTGATCAATTAGCTTTAAGCAGAAGGTCCTGCGAGAATTGAAGCTGCTTAGATTGTACACGAATAGTATCACACAGAAGTACAAGTTAATAACATTGGCCTTTTTCGTCAAGTTTTCCTCAATATATGTTATTCCTTCTCGCAGATATTTAATTCTAAATCAACATATAAAATACTCGTCATTGCCCTTCAGTAAATGACAGGTCAGTACGATCAAGACTGGAATTAATTTAGCGTTATGCGTATGACTAGATCCTTTAGTTTCGAGGGCAAAGTTATATTCCTTAGAAAACTTTTCCAAAAGTCCATTCAGGTCGTTTAAAGCAAACCAAAAGCTGACAGTCTTATTGTTCCTCTAGAAATATTTTCGGTAAACCTTATCATACTCTTAGTCAGTAGTATCCGCTCCCTTAAAAGCACACCAGTTGTTGCAGAGTACCTCACTATTACGTATAATGGCGCCATCCCATTCTGTTTTTTGTATCTTGAGGTCATCCCTCATTGCATCATTGTGACATTCGAGATGAATGGGCTCAAAGTAAGATGTACTAGTAATTGATTGCACTTTCTTGTTGTCGCGCCACCAGTTTTATAGACTTAAAATTTATTGTTTCGATGAATATAAGTATACACCCAGAACTTAACGCTTTTTAGAGTATCCCTATTTGCAAGACGAGCACATTAACAGTTCATTATCCTCGTTTTTGATGAGATGTTGTAGCGAATCCATTACCTTCTGCTTTTTCTTGAGAATTTACTGCTTTCGTTGGGATTTTTGTGTTTGGATGGCTTTTCGCTTCTCCTCTTCGTTTTTTACAAAATATTAGTGCACTTGAACACTTATCATCTTTCCTTCTTGGAAGTATTTGATTATTTCAAAGCAAATCAGAGGTATTTTGCCAAGCTGAGATCTTACGGCCTCAGGAATACCTGCTGTGCCTACTCCGCCGATCCTATTGACAATTTCTAATGTTCCCTTTGCAAACAAATACTCCTGCAAACTAAAATCACCTTGAATCAGTGCTTTGAGCAGTGTCATAGCCAATTATAGGTTTTCAATGCTTTCTTTATTCTTAATTTAAACAATAAGTGGAAGTTGCTCCATAACAAGCTGGATGATAGTGTTAGCCACTCCCTAATCGCGACAGATGGTTTTAAAGGAAGAATAACTTTCGGAAAGAGCCTGGATGAATTCTAAAAACCAAGTTAGCTTTTGGGAGTACTTAATTTCAAGAATTTTGTTGACTTAAAAGTAGTCGAAAAGATATCGAGAAGCGCCCATGTCGTCCTTCGAGCAGAAAGGTAAAATTTTAATCAATTTTTTACTGATATGTTTAAATCCACTCTATTCAGCTTCCTTCACTCGCTCAAGTACGTACTTTACTGCTTTTTCACTTTAATCGCCTTCACCCTCGATGTCGATATCACCTTCACTGCCCTTCCGACCGCTGACAAACTCTGAGTTCTTTCGAATGCGAACCATCTCCTTATTAGCCTCATCAATAATCTTAGAACACATTTATAACAGCATTTCAGTCACTTTTAGATCCTGCTTGTTCAGGGAAATAAATTTTACAGCCATACTGAGAACGTGATTTCCATACTGCCATTCAACTACTTTACGGATAATGGATTCGTTTTTGAAGATAATTTAAAGAATTTTAATCATCTTATATCTACGATCTCGTCCTTGGTTATTGCGCTAAAGTGTGGGGATTATCTACATCAGTATATCAAGTCCTGTTCTTCTATTGTGTGGCAGTTTGCTTAACAGGTGGCTCGAAAAATTTATGCATTCTTCAAGCTTTTCATCTCTAGGATTACCGCAATTACGCTAATTTGCTTAACCAAAGATTCCTTGAATTCGGTAGATGACCCTGAAAAAATCATATATCTTGTGCCCAATCTGCCTCTTGGCCTATTTCTGCACAATCTTGCGATAGATGATTTCAAGTGAGAGATCAAGATTATCAACGATGTTATTTTCAACAATGAGATCGAAAGTCATGTCGTGATTCATTTTCTTGATCTAGTCAGTGATCCATTCGTGAAGTGCGCCGATTGTGTCTCCCTTGAGATCCTATGACTTAACCTCGCGGATTGGCAGGTAAATGTATTATACTGGGCCACCTTTGTTCTTTTCTTCCTTCTGCATCTCCTTTTCAGGAATTTCCAAACGAATGATGAAATTAGGTCGCTGCGGAGTCAACAGTTTGTATATATGCTCAAAATATAGGTTTTCCTTGGATGCATCATATCCCTCCAAACAAAGCATCATTTTTCGTTAATTTTCTACCTCGTCCAGCATATGGTCGAAACACTCCACTGTCTCCCTGATGTAAGTGTTCCAAAGAGATTTATATTTACAGAGTTTCTTAATAATTTCAATACTAGACTCAAGAGGAAGAAGCTTTATCATTTGAGGGAGTAATTTAAAGAGATTGAGCTTTATGACTGGATTGGGAGAGAAGACTATGTTCGAGAGAATGAGCGCATCATCGATGACTGGTGGTACGTTACGAATGTATTTCAGGTAGCTTGCATCATTTATATCGAGGTTTGAAACTGGAATCTGCTCTTCAGGAAGAAGTACAAGAAACAGTTTTATTACGTTTGAGATCGGCAGATTGAAGACCTACGACATTTTGAATGGCAGCAGCTGATTATATTTCTAGAATTGAGAAGTGGAAAGCCTTTTGATATCTTGCAACTTCTAGAGCTCCACCTCTTCATCTCCAAGGTAGCAGTACTGTTCCTCGTTCAAAGCAAGGACTACAAACAGCTTAATGCGCTCTAAAATAGAAAATTTACTAGTGACTGTTCCATCTAAGATGAACTTTCGAACCTGTTAGAGGTAGGATTATTTCTATTTATTATGGATCTTGAACTGCTGTACTAAGTTCACCAGCAGTTCCACTGTTAATTTACTGTTCTGTTCTGCATCTATCTGATTGAAATAGTCAACATGTTCGAAACGACTGAATACTTCAGCGAGTATAAAAGACAGTGTGTTGTTGTAAGCATGCATCTGGTTATTGGCAAAAATTGACTTGAAATCCAGCAGTAGCTGTTGCAGTTGCAAGACATCTAACTTAAAAGTTGCATTCTTAAGGGAGAGCAAGATAAAATTGATGCAAGAGATGAACTCATAGAAATGACAGGAATAACAGTCACAATTTATTTTACTGTATTTTTTCTTCTATTCATTGAGTTAGTTTTCGGATAGGTTTCTAATTAGTCTTAAATTTTGGATTATCGCACTGTATCCTGATTGCATCTCCTGCACAATTTTACTCTTTATTAAGGAGACTTTGGAGTTGTCCTGCACGCAACTTGCAAATTTTTATAACTGTTCACGCAGACTATTCATGTTCTTAAAAGAGTCAGAAAGCTCACGATTGATACGATCAGGATGACCAGCTACAACTTTGACGTTTGCCTCCATTTCAATGATTTTGCTGATACATCCACTACAAACTACGGAGTATTCCTCAGTAGATGAGCAAATGATGCAAGAAATGTGATTGCGTCTAACCTTGTTGAATTAAAAAGTAATTCCAATAACGTTGGTGGTAATAGAGAAAGGTGGTATTGTGTCATTAACTCCAAATTTTCCGAGTTATTTGCGCTGTCCTGATTAATCCAGATAGTATATCACAATAGATTTATAGTTTATCTTCTTCTTTCCGAAATTAATAGTTAAATTCTTCAGCTAATATGTCCGTTTTAACACCCACTCCACACTGTTAAGATGGGCCCGCAACTATTAGCGGATGTTGCTGATAGTTGAATGTTAGAAATCAACTTAAGGACGGCCAAAGCACTTTAGACAGCCGTTAGCCTCTAATAAATATGGCTTAAACTCTTCGCCAAAATCGATCATATTAGAACATAGGGAATAGAACTTGTATTATTTATGACCAATTATCTTATTGAAGATCTCTCTTGTTTTGAGAAAGACTATGTTGAATATGACAGATTTTTAAGACTGATAAGCATCAGGGAAAATATCAAAAATGGAGCTGATCAGTGACAGGAACTCTTCACTGGATTTTCCCATAGAGTTAAGCAACTCAGTACGTTGGGTAAGCAAATTGATCATATTGGCGCGTTGTTCTTAAGTTCCTAAATGATGGAGATTATACCCTTTCGAAATAGGGAGGTGAGTAATTTCTCAGTTGACTTTCTGACGTTGGCTTGTGGGTAGTTGATGAGATACTAATCAACAAACTGCACTATTTTTGATTATGTAGACACTGCCCACCTTCTAACCGTGCTATCTTCAGCGATCATAGCCACAAATCAAACAAAAATTAAATAGATGAAATGAACATGAAAGATAATAGTATAAATATTAATTTGATTTGATCCAATAAACATGTAAAAGATGTATTATTAAATATTTCCTATTCAAGGATAAACGATACTGTCTCATGAAATTTGGAAATGTTGTCCGGATTATAAATATTTTTTATTTTCATGAATAATCAAGCATGAGAAGTGAATGATGATGTGGGAGCTATACGAGAACAAATCCATTTTTATTTATTTTACGCATCAAGGAAAGAATTCGTGAATTCTGGTTTGATTCATAATTGCTTAAAATTCAAATACAAGCAATCCTGACTTTTTATAATACTTTTTTTTGATTGTTTTTATAAAGCGCCTCTTAATTAAAATTACAAATGAGGAGATATCTTTGCAATTTAAAATATTCAAATAAAATGAATACATAAAAATACCCATCGAAGCCGAAAACAATAGGGCAGGAATCTGCATAAAATTCATCATTAAAACATGAAACCAGTCTATAAAGTAAATAATTAAATTTTGTTGCAACGGCAAAGATAGACAATCAAAATACTCTGGATAGCCCTCCAGGATAAAATATCATTTAAAAATAAGAGCAATTCTAAGAGAAATCGGCAATTTTGATTGCCTGTTTGTTCGCAAGCAAGACTTAACAATAAAAAAACAGAATTTAGCCAAAAATAGAATAATTGAAGAACAATATTTTGAAGAATTAAAAAAATATCGAAGATATTTTACTAGAGCAAGCAGAGTTAATTTCAAATGAAGAAGCTTTGCTTGTGAATATAAATAAATTAACCGAGAAAAAGCAAGACCAAGAATGCTATTATGATAGCATAAAAATTAATTAAAAATTAGCAAAATTATTTGAGAATGAAAAAGATCGAATAGATAAGCTGCAGATGATGCATGAAGTAACTAAATCTTATCTTTAAAAGCAATTTAAATGTGTTTGTAATGAGAAAATATCATAAATTAGACTTAGAATTTCAAGATAGTTATAAAATTAGCATCATTACCACTCAGAACGAAAAAGAATTAACCATGACAGATGTGAATGGCACATATTATAACTTTAAAACCAATTGATTGAGTCATAATTTAATGATGAGCATGAAAGTTTATCTTCCAGATTCAAAGCCAGAATTAAGCAATATAAAATTGAAAAGATATAAAAATAGAGATAAAAGAAAATAAAAACAATATAAAAATAAGGAGGGGATAAAATGAAAAAGCTTTAGGAAAGGATAAATAAAAATAAAGAATATATCTAACAAAATTTCAAAAAGAAATAAGAAGAATATCAAACAAAGTGGAAAACATAATCCGAAAGTTTACATAGCAAATATCATGTTTATCAAAAACAGCTCCAAGAATTGGTAAGAAAACAGGAAAATTAATTTAAAATTATTTAAAAACAATAAAAATAATTTAAAAATAGATAAAGAGAATATTTAGAAAAAACACGAAAATAAATCAGTTAATAGTGTTAAGGAGTCAAAGAAGCCATCCTAAATTAATATAAAAAGAAAAGATAATAGCAAATTTAATAAGAAAGACGAAATATGAATAAGCATGAATAGCTGATCTATAAGACTCAATAACAAGTATATACGATTTCGAGGAAAATAGTCTAATTACAAAAACAACTTTAGGATGAAAAGATAAGATTAGAGGCTGCATAATAGAATGATCTTCAATGGCAAATAACAAAATAAATAAAAGAAAGATAGAATTAAATTAAAAAATCAGAATACTTACTTAGACAATTAAAAAATAAAATTAATTAGGAAGAAAATAAAGTGGCATCAATTTTAGATGATCTTCATAAAATATAAGAATAATTATAATAAAACTAAAAAACATAAATTTTATAATCTCAATCCCATTATTAAAGTAATATGAACAGATTACAAAAATATTACGATAAAATGATCCAAGTTATGATTTTTGATTCTTAAAAACAAAAATAAAAACTTCAGAATGAATTTTAATCAAATACAAAAGAATGTGAATCATCAATATAAAGAATGAAATGCGCTATATGGTAATTATAAAATTAAAGTAAAGAGTTACACCGAAAATTTTAGCGAGAATATCAATAAGATAACTACAATCTTGAAATATAGGCTTCAATATAAAAAGAATATATTTTAGGAAGAAAGTATTATTTATTAAGGTAAAATTTAAACAATAAAATATCAAATAAATAGGAATAAATTTAAACAGAACTCAAATAATTCTAGTAGGAGTAAGATAATATATAATAATCATTGCAATACATAAAAGAAGAAAAGGAAAAATAATAAAATAAAGAAATTTGTGAGGAAACAGATAACCTTTAATGTAGAAAAAAATATTTATTAAAAAACTATTTTCAGTGATTTCTCAAAGGCAGAAGCCAGTAATGATAGATAATTAAGAAAATTAGATTAAAGTATTTAATCAACACAACAATATGTCTTGACTTCTCAGCAAAATGCACAGTTATAAAAAGATTTACACTCAACAGAAGAATAGTTAAATTAAATTAAAAACAAAATTTCAAAGCATATGATGCTATTAAATAAGCTCAATCTTTAAAAAATAAAATGAAAAAATAACTAAAAGATTTATAAAAACAGATTGAGGATATGTCATAAGATGAATAGCGCAAAAATAAGGAATTAGCCGAAGATATTTTAGAATCGAGAAAATGATTATCCTTCAAAATGATTATCAAAATTATCAGATAGACTATTATTGAAAATATTTATTGTGTCGCTTAGAAAGCTTTAAAATCCTTTTATATTTATAATGTTTCTCGATTTATATATAAATAATTTGGCACAACATTATTGCTGATAATGCCTAACATAGTAATTGATTAATTCAATTGTAAATTATTGAATTTTGTCAAGTGTCTCAAACCAAACAACAATAATATTTGAAATAATAAAAAGATCATTTCAGAATGTACGATAAAATATTTTCCTTTAAAGTTTACAAAAATCTCTTGATTTCTAAAACAATATCTTATTTTGCTCGTTAATAAATAATTATATATATTCCTCCAGCACAATTCTCATAGTATTATTTAGATATTTTTTGGTTTATCCAATTAACTGAAATCAGTATATAGTTTTACATAAATGCATTTTAATGCTTTTTCATTTTATGGGCTAAGCTTATTGTTGATATCAATCCTTGTCACCAAGAATACATTTAGATAACGTCAAAAAATATGACTTCTAATAAGCATCATACTTTCCACTTTAATTCATTATTTGGTAAGTGTAGAATTAGACAGAATATATGTTGCTGCTATTTTTAAAATTGTCACAATGACGAGTATTATAATTGAAAAATGAAATGCAAAATAGAAAGGGCTAAGCTAATTTCAATTCATAATCGACTTGACCCCATCGATCGAGTCCCGACTGTTAATGATTAGAAAGTTAAGACTATTCACGCTCATTTAACTTTGAGAAGACACATTTATCAGAGAAATCGACTCACCATTCAAAATGCCTCTAGTTCAGTAGATGATCAGCTGACTTTCAGTCAAAAATTAAAAGATAATATTACAATCATCACTTTGGACAAGTAGCCTGAGCTATAAAAGCATTTTCAGAAATAAAAACATTGGTTTAGGTATTCTCATCATAACATTTCTATCTAAAATTTATCTAAAACTAAAAGTTCGAGAAAAAGAAATTGCCAGCAGTTTTCAAGTGTTTCCTCTCGAAGCAATAACTTTATTAAAACTTAGAGAAATCATTCTTTCAACTCAACTAAAGATAGTAAAGATATTAGCTTTATGCCTATTGGATCAGCATATCAAAATCTTAAAAATTCGGTCTCATAGATTCAAACCATTGCTTCTCCTAATGACCCTGAGATCATCAGTCAAAGGAGTCAGGCTCAATTAAATCAATCGCCTGCAAGCAGCACGGCAGTTCCACCGCAAAAACAAGGAAGCAGTTACTACAATCCAAAAAAGTCCTTCCACATGAAGTCCAACTTTTGGATGAATTCAACCCTCAAACGCCCAAACAACTTAAAAAGTAGCCTTAAATCCTGCGTTTCCTTTGAAACCGAAGCAGACTAAAGCAGCCGCCCCTCTCCCTGGTGACAGCAATGATTCTTCTTATCCTCCTTACAATCATCATTCTTGATCTCCTTAAAATTATCAAATAATCATTGAATCCTGGTTTAGTTTTTTCGACTAGGAATACACCCTGTTCTTGTGGCGAATCTATTTCTTCTCCCTCTCCTTTGCACCCTTCCGTCCCCGAAGGAAATCGTTGTAGCTGATTTTATGGCCATACTGCCCTTCAGTTTCTGCCTTAATTGACTGCGAATTGGTGGAGTTCAATCTGAGTCCTTCTCCTCTCTGTTCTCGCATCATACGTTCTAGTCTAGAAATCGGAGCTTCTTCCTCGTTTATCTCGCTTTCAGGTTTGATAGTCCCACTGATCATCTCCCATCGGTCTCAACACTTGGTTCTTCTTTATTATATTAAAGCATTTTTCGGTGGATTTAAGAGATCTCTTAAAATAAAATACAGGATATCAAGTGATTATTATGAATTCATTCACTACAATATAATGAAACTCGATAAAATCAATTCCTCAACATAACTTTTAGGCGATTCGGATTAATCGAGCAAATAGTGTGGACATATTGTACTGGCAGAAAAGAAGCCAAAACACAATAAAATCTGATAATAAAGTAAATCAAATACCTAAAATACTTAAGATCAAAATAATCAAGAATTATCAAACGAAAAATAGATTGTCTCAGATGTGTGCAAAAAAAAGTCTGTGCTGCCATTATCTAAAGATATTTATCAATAGACAACAATTTTTGATGGAGTCACACCATTTTAGCTCACCTTCAATCATCACAAAAAAGGAAAAAAGAAAAATCAAAATATGTGAATTAAACAAGAGGGTCATAATGATATATAAAAATCAGCATTTTTTGTTGATAATGTATTTTATTATTTTCATCAGAATGTTGTTGATTTAAATCGTTATGATATAAGATATGTTCATAATTTAAATATATTCAAATGAGAAACAACGATTTACAGCCAGGAAGTAATAGAAAGAAAGTAAGAACATATAAAAAAGTTTATTATACATAAAAATACCAACAAAAGAAGTAACAGGAATAATAAGGAAATAATTATACTTTTTTCTTCACTCCTCAGTAAAGATCTATTGACAAGTTCAAAAGATAGATTTCTCAACACCAAAGGAGAATTTAAAAATCAAAAAAATAGGCAAAGAAATCAGTAACTGTAAATATATACGCAGTTTCAGGTCAGTATTTATCACCAAGAAAATAATTATTGTAAAAAATAAAAGATAAATAAAATAATCTCAAAACCAGTAAAGAGTAGATGGACAAAATTTTACAGAAAATAAGAAATTAAACCTTAGAAAAAGAAGAATTAATATAAAAGAGGAAAGAGTATAAAAACACATTTAAAAAACTAGAAAAATATTAGAAGGACTTAAGCTATAAACATGCGTTAACAGAAATAATTTAGAATGAACTCCATGAAATATAAAATGAAAAAATAAATAAAGTAACTCAAGATTAGATGAAAATACAATTTTAATCAGTTTTGACAAAAAACATCAGATAAATTAAGAGAAAAAAGGAAGAACTGCTAAAAGATGAGTAAATGAGCTTTTAAGAAAAAAAGAAAAGGGTCAGTGACAATTTTGAATACAAAATATTATAACTTTAAAATAATTTGATTCACTCAGAATTTAACGATCAAAACTAATAATTATCTGCGAGATACAAAACAAGAGTTGACCAATATATAGCTTAAAAGTTATAAGAGTTAGAAACATAAAGAAAGGAAAACATTAAAAAAATGTAAAGAGAAAGAAAATAAAAAAAATAATTCATTAAAAGATTTGAAAAAGAAAGAGATTAAAATTTTGAAAAATTGAAAGATAAATAGCGTTAAGAAACGAAAAAATTTCGTCTAATTTCGGAATAAATTTCCCTTTAATATTAATCAAGCGTCGCATTACGGAGTTTACGCAACGTAAGATAGAATCTCTAACAAAATCTTAAGAAAAAACAAAGATAGTATCAATAAAAATTGAAAAAAGATTTAAAGAATAAAATTTATATTAATTAAGAAAAACTAAAAGAATAGTAGAAAAGATATGAACTTTAATTGCATAAAGTTGAAGAAAAAAATAAAAAAAATAAGAATAAGGCAAAAATACTTTTATAAGATAAATTACGAGAAATTAGTTAATAGCGTCTGAGAGTCAAAGAGGACACTGTAAGATATGCTTTTTTAAAAAGATAGTAGAAAATTGAAGGATAAAAAAGAAACATAAATAGATATCAAGGTGATATTGATAAGATTAAATAGGATATTTACAACAATTAGAGAACTTTATAACGATTAAAAGATAATCTTCAGAAAGAAGAGTAAAGATTAGATTCTGAAGAAAATACTGATGTTGTACGGTAAATACGAAAATAATGTTCATAGATTCACAGCGTCATTCATAAGCTAGAATCCTAACAAAAACAATTAATAAATAGAATGGATGGGTATGAAAATAAAGTGCTGTCAATCTCATAGAATCTCCTTAAAATATAACAATAATTTTAATAGTATTAAAAATAAGAATTATTCAAAATTGAATCTCATTATCAAGAGTAAGAGGACAAATAAAAGATAAAATATAACGCAATAAAATAGCAATGCTCAAAATCTTAGTAAAAAATTAGGAAATAATTTTAAAAAATTAAAAACAAGTGCTAGCAATAAATATAAAAGGATTAACTCAACGCAAAAATTTTATAAAATTCTTTCGAGGAGCAACAGCAAAATTATTGGCAAAATTATTTGCAAGATAAAAAAAATCTTGAATAACAAGTTTCAGAATAAGAAAAACTTATATAATAAAAACTGTAATTATGTAGAAGGGAATATTTAAAAAGGATGCAGGATTTAAACAAAGAAAAACAAAAACAAAAGCAATATTTTGATTAGCAAATTTAATCAAATAAAAAGGAAGAGATAATCACTTGGCATTAAATTTAAAAGAATGTGTTTAAAAATAAAATTTAAATAGAATGTTCAAAACAACTTAAATAGTTTTAAATTTAACAAAGTAATTTAAACGAATCCTATAAATAAAAATGTTAACTAATCTAAAAATAATCCAAATAGGAAAATTTTTAGGTGACAAAAATGAATAAAAAAATAGTTTAAGATTTAAATTAATGCTATAAAACTCATGATTTGACAAAAGCAATGTAGATTAGGTATTCATTATTAAAAAGATTAAAAGAAAGCGTATAAAACAGAAAAACGTGGATCATTAATGAAAATAATAAACCAAAATTACAAGAAACTTTGTAGTCAATAAACAACTAAATACGTTTAGTAAACAATGAAATTGCTAATTAAACAATCAATACCAACAATAACAAAATGAAAAAATCAAAATTAACTAATTAATTAGAACATTTAAAAAGAGATCTCTCTGAAATCGAGAAAAATACATAAAAAGAAATGGTGAGATTGATAATCGGACAGGAAGAACAAGATGAAAAATGATGATCCATTAAATTGATTATTAAAATTGTTTGATTTATTCTCAAAATAGATAGATATAAAGTTCTCCATTGTGGCGGATTATACTATCAAAAATATTGAAAAAAATATTTTAATATTAATCCTATTTCTTTAGTATTTTTCTTATACTAACATTGCTCAATTTATAAATCATTTGATGCATCATTGCTGGCCAAGATTATCAGGTTAATCATCCTTTCATTCCCAAGACAAACAACTTAACTTCGTTTATAGAGAAATATGCCTCCTTATTTGCTAAAAGATATCTTTCTTCGCAATTAGATTCGTATTAAGCTGCTGAGGATGATTTTGTTTTTCCTATATCATTATTTTTACAAAAGCATCATTAAAAATAAAAACATTGCTTTAGGTATTCTCGCCAGAACATTTCTATCTAAAACTTACCCAAAACTAAAAATTCGAGAAAAGGAAATTGCCAGCAGTTTTTAAGTGTTTCCTCTCAAAAAAATAACTTTATTAAAACTTAGAGAAATCATTCTTTCCAGTAGAATAAAGATAGTAAAGATATTAGCTTTATGCCTATCGGATAGGCATATAAAAATCTAAAAAAATCAGTCGTATAATTTCAAACCATTGCTTCTCTTAATGACCCTGAGATCATCAGTCAAAGGAGTAAGACTCAATTAAATCAATCGCCTGAAAACAGCATGGCAGTTCCACAGCAAAAACAAGGAAGCAGTTACTATCATCCAAAAAGGTCTTTCCACATGAAGTCCAACTTTTACATGAATTCAACCCTCAAACGTTCAAACAACTTAAAAGGCGGCTTTAAATCTTGCGTTTCCTTTGAAACTGAAACAGATTAGAATATCCGCCCATCTCCCTGGTGACAACAATGATTCTTCTTATTCTTCTTAAAATAATCATTCTTGTTCTTCTTAAAATGATCAAATAACCATTGAATCCTGATTTATTTTTTTCGACTAGGAATACACCCTGTTCTTATGGCGAATCTCCTTCTTTTACCTCTCCTTTGTACCCTTCCTTCCCCGAAGGAAATCGTTATAGCTGATTTTATGACCATACTGCCCTTCAGTTTCTGCCTTAATTGATTGCGAATTGGTGGAGTTCAGTCTGAGTCCTTCTCCTCTCTGTTCTCGCATCATACGTTCTAGTTTAGAAATCGGAGCTTCTTCCTCAATTATCTCGCTTTCAGGCTTGATAGTCCCGCTGATCATTTCCCATCGGTCTCTCAACACTTGGTTCTCCTTCATGAGAGCAAAAGTTTCGCTTTATTGCTTATCAGCATATTGCTTCAAGGATTATATCTTTTCGCGAAGAGTCGAATTGGCTGATATAAGATCTCTGATCATAGCAATCGACTCAAAGATTTATTTTGTTGATTTGAGGGGGCGAATGGTTGCGTTAGCGCTGCTGCGATCCTTAACAAATTTATCACAGTATTTTTCAGAGGGATAGCTTGGCAGAGCAGGAAGTTAATTAACATGAATTGAGAGTAAGGATTTTTATTTTATCTTGTTAAGCTATACCAATCCTGTGGGCTCGTAGGATTAGTCTTTATCAATTTTGTTTTTTGTCACATTTTAGGTCTTTCTCAGGCTGCTAGAAACGTCTTTCTTTTTGCATTCGGGACAAGTATTTCCCTCCAACAACTTGGTCAGATATTGGATGTGCGCTTACAATTTTTATATTTGCTGTCTCAGCTGTATATTCTGCTCTCTGAGTTACGAATTCTATTGTATCTTTGGGTCGATATTTTTGATAGGAACGTTGCTAATGTACGAAGCCATGCTAGCATAAGTCAGTGTTTGTAGGGATTATTCAAAATGAGTCATTGTTGGATTTAGACACGCAATCATTAGACAGTAAGAGTTACCACCGATTGATTGCTTGAGAAGAGAGGTCAATTTGCTATCGCGGTAGGGAGGTATTATCCCAGCTTTGCCCGTGGTTGAAGTTTCATAAAGAGATGCGATTACTTGCCTCAAAGTAAAGAGGCTTTTGTTGATTTCAATTCCCTCGCGAAAAACGACTCCTGTTGATTTAGTAACTCTTTGCCTTTCACTGCCGGCCAAATCTACAATTTATAGTTTGCTTTCAATCGTTTAGGAAGGATCTTCGAGCAAAAAGCTCTGCACTCGTAAAGTGAGCAGGCAGTGAGATCGACTGGAAGCGTTATTCATTTTATGTGATCCCAATATTTTGTTTTTTAGGCCCTTCCGCCACCATCTTAAAGCCTCGTCAGCGCTGCGGCATTGACTTTAGAATATATTCTAGACTGTAAATTGCTGATATTTGTTCCATCGCATGCGGAGAGGCTTGCCGTCGCCTATGTCTATTAAATCGAAGATGGATTAGTTGTAAATTTGAAGAAAAGACAGGAATACTTTAAATCCTCTGTCTGATGAGGAGCGTTCATCAGCTAAACGAAATAGATCTTTAATTATCTTGGGAGCTATGCCCTCCGTTTCAGGAGAATCACACCCATCAATTGTATAGGTTTTTCCTGATCCAGTTTGTCCGTATGCAAATATGGTGGAGTGATATCCTTCGATTACTCTTTCAACTAATCCCAAGGCCTCAACTCCACAATACACACCTGCTTGAGTAGTCTGTTGCCCAAAAACATTGTTGAATTTAAAATACTTTTCTTTCTGTTCAGTTAATTCGACTCTATTTTATAAAATATATACTTGACTTGCCTCATCTCTTCCTGTAAAATAATTCTAGTGGCTTAATCTCTTTCAGATATTTAGTTAGGAAGGAGAGGACGTACTCTTACGCAGACTGAAATGGTCGACATGTTTGAAAATATAAGTTATAACTTGATTTTAAATGTATAATATTTTTGTAAAGTTGATGGCAAAAAAGAAATTGGAGAGAAAGGAGTATGTAAAAACGAGTATCATCGATAAGCTTAAGTTTATGAGTAATCATAAACCCATTGAAAAAGTAGCTAAAGGTGAAAAGAAAGATGAGGGGTAGAACTTTAATTCAACCAAACTAGAGACAGATGAAGATCTACCTGTATTTTTCAAAAAAGTGCAAGCAATATCAAAAGTGCATATGCAAAATGCTCATAAAAATAATGAATAAGAACAATAATTTTTATAAAAGTTGAGCTTGGATCAGCAATTCACCAAACAGAATTATCAATGAATGAATTTATTCTTCCTTACATTTTAATTCTACTATAATTATATTAAGACTCATATTGGAATTGGAATTAATTAAATCACAACAATGAATCATTGAACCATCAGTTTATAAGCAATCTCAATTTTATAAAAAAACTGTCATCAGATTCAGTAAAGTCAAAAAACAAATATTATTAAAGATTAATTATCTAAAATATTTTTAAATAGATATTTTCTTTTTGATCAAGAGTATCGATGTCGATTAGCATAAAAAAAGAACCAAACTTTCTTTTTCAGATTTTACTGATCCTATTTATAATTTAAATTTAATATCTTCCAAATTAACATTTAAATTGATATAATTATTCACACGTAATCAAACTAACTATGAAATTGGTTTTAGTCCTAGCTTTGATTTCTCTTGTCCTCAGCGAAGGTATAACATTTGCTGAGATGGAAGAGCAGATGAATGAGTTGATTGAGTCTCCTTTTGTCCATGTCATGCTTATCTTTGATTCCAGCACCGAAAGTAATTCATGATTGATTTAGATGGTCCTGCTTTGGAAACAGCTCTTCAGTAATTGGTTTCCAAAAAGGAAGGATATCTAAAATTATTCACTATTGACTGTAATACTGATGATTAAATGGTGGCTCAAGGCGTTCCATATTGTATGAAGGACTTCAAATCAAGATTACCACTCCTTAATTACTATTAGCCTTCTCTTAATTTAATTAATCCTTTAACTGGAGAAAAAGAAGAGCCAAAGATCACTCAATTTAAAGGAACTCTAAATTAGAAATCACTCTATAACTTTGCACTGTATAAATTAAGATATGTAGTCCTTTAATGAAGCTATATAGTGTAAACCTGAGGAATTCAGCCGATTGGAAACGGTTCCAAGAAGCAAACCCCTAAACTCCAAAGATTCTCTATTTTACTGACAGAGATAGAATGACTCCCTTCTACAAAGCACTGACTGCTAACTTTAGAAACACAATAGCTTTTGCTCATATTTTCAAAAACAGCACTTTAGCTCAAGAGTTAGGAGTCACAGATTTTCCAACTTTGCTTTTAAATGGTAAATAATAGGTTTAGCTCACTCCTAATCTTTTGGAATAAATTGAAATTTTAAAGGTGCATGAGGGACTGGAAACAGTTATTACTATTTAACAATTTGCTCAAGATAGTTCAAACTAACTCACAGTTGATAATTTAAATTAAAAGGTCTATGAGAATCCAAGACATATCTTAATACATGTTCCAGCGGCTGATGGAAAGGTTCACCCTGAGTGGAAAAAAGCTCAACAAAGTTTTAGGCAAATGTTCGATTATTTCGAGACATCAACTTTAGCTACTGAATTGGGTGTTAAGCATCTCCCAGCAATCGTTTATTTCCCAAAATCATTAGTAAAAAAATAAAATAAAAAAACTATCTTCCACCCTTCCGATAATTTCCGAACAATCTACGATGAAATCTCAAGTTTGATTGACGATTTTACTGTTCCACTGGTAAATGATATAGAGATGCAAAAACTAACAACTCATGCTTTAGAGGAAGACAGCTTCATTGCAGTTCTTTTCCATAAAGATGAAATTTCTCTTTCTTACAGAGTTTTATCAAATGATGAAAGATTTAAAGAAGAAATTACTTTCTTCAGAATGAAAAATCCAGAGCCCTCCGTTTTGTAGAGATTTAAAATTAAAAAACTACCAACTCTGTTAGTGATGAATAAAGATTATACTAATGCCACTATAACGGATAAGGATCCCGAAAAGGAAAGTTAAGGAAAAACAGCCATCAGTCTCAGAATTGCTGAATTTACTGGTAAATATAACTATGATGAACTTGGAAAGTATTTCATGATGTTTATATAAAAGAAAGAGGAGCAGGAATCATCATCCTTAAGTGAACTTAAATAAATTAACTCAAAGAAAAAATTTGAAAAATTTTGCCTTAGTGAAGGCTGTTATCTTCTTTTATTAGATGAACGCCCCGAGAACCATGAGCTAAATTATGAATATGTGAACAATCTTAAGCAGGCCAGTGCTGGGATCAACGAAAATGTTGGCTTTATTGATGCCAAATGTCATTCATAAATTCTCCAAAAACTTTAGATCTATGCTTAAGAACTTCCAGCTTTGGTTTATATCGACTCAAGATTTGAAAAATACGCCAGACTTGTTGGTACAATTGAAGATAAATCAATTCTAGCTTTTGTCGGAAAAGTTAAGTCTAATAAGGCAACTTGGAGAGGATATGATAATTTGGTAGTGATCAATAAAGATTGCGCAAAATAGCATGTTAGGTTGAAGTAATTGGAGGAGGGCGGATTTTAGATGAGCGAATAATAAGCCAAAATTCTAGAATAAATAAAGCTTGAGGAGGAAAATAAAAAGAAGGAAGCATCGGCTGGAGATAGTGAAGGAAAGAAAAAAAGAAGAAAAAGAAGACCAAAGGAGGAAGACTCAGATCTTTGATTTAGAAATTTAAATCATATGCTATCATATTGATTATATTTTTAAAAATTAGAATTTGAATGTCGGCAGAAAAGAGTTAGGCACCTCAAACGAATGATAACGATTGCGAAATTGAAGAGAGGGAAAATGAAGAAAAATTGGCCAAGGAATGCTAGGCCAATTGTGATTCATCAAACAACAATAATGTGCACTCTTAAAATGTGCATGCTTTAAGTGAAAGCGACATAAGTCATCAAATTGATAAATAAATGAACGAAGATAAACAAAATGAGGATGATGATTTACAATGATTTCCATCTTTATTACAACTTTTAAACAATCATTGATCGAGTATTTTCAATTATGATTTCTTTAAACAATTAAATATCTAATTTTCTAAAGACAAGTTGGGAATTTTATCAATTCATCAAAATATGCAAACTGTCGTAATTAATTAATTATTTAATAGTATTATAATTGACAAGCATTTAATTGATGGGAAAAAAGGTAAAGATTGTGGGATAGGACCCTATTCTTTCAAAGAATTTCAAATTTTAAAAGCGTAGTAAGGCCAGACTGATCTAAAAGCAGAAGAGTGAAGAAGAAAAAGCTAAGGATCTAAAGAAAAAGAAAGAAATGTTGGAAGTTGAAAGCAAGGTAGATCGATAAATATAACAACTTACCACCAACATTGCCTTGCTAGAGAAAAATAATCGTATTTCGAGGATGAAATAACAGTTATTCAATCAGAATAACAACTCTCAAGAGCAATCACAAAAAATATCATCTAAAGTCATCCAAATAATTTTGCCCAGCAAAAAGATTGACTTTAGTGCATACAACTTTCATTTTAATTTAGTTGCCAAACCCGAAGAACTTATAAGATAAAAAAAGACAACTCGTAAGCAACAGATAGAAGAACAAACCAGACTATAGATAAAAGATATGTTCTCTATTGGAAATAACTAAATTAAAGACTAAATGTCTAACTAAGAAGAGATACACATTGAAGCCGGAACTTAAATTTATAATTTGGCTCCTGACAGCAAGAAATAAGTTGAACTATCTATTAATGGGCAAATCTTAAATGCTTCCATCAACTTCAACGCCAACAAATAAATTTTATGCAAAGATAGTCTATTAAATGATGAATCTCTGTGCACAGCTTAATCTATAGTCAAAGAGTATTTTGATTATGTTTTTATCGAAAATAGTGAAGAAGCTAAGATTTAAAGTTTTAGAACTATAGTTGTCAATCATGCGATTGAACATTTGGAAAATTGTCTCAAAGATGAAAAAGGCCGAGGGTTTACAAACTGCAAATTTTTGATTCTCACTCCATTCCTTGGTGATGCAAAAGCTATTCTGGAGTTAATTTAATCTCACTTTTAAGGTTATGAAATCGTCAATAAATAAAAACTATAAACAATCTAAGATTAAAATGATTACTTTAGAATTGGCATAAAAATAGCAAGAAAAAAACAGCTATTGACTTATTTCAGTAACTTTGACCACAGTGAAATTATTATATCTTCGCCTGTCGGATTGAAGAGCATCATTGGTTCCTAAGGCGATGCTAAGAGAGAGCTTTCCTTTATATCTTCAGTCGAAATATTGTATATAGACAGAGCCAGTGTTTTACTTATGCAAAATTGGTCGCATCTTACGGAAATATTGAAAAATATAAATTTTATGCCCAAATATGAAAGCTTAAAAAATTCAATTGATACCATTAGAGATAGTTTTATCTAACTCAAAGGTCGAATCTTTAGGCAGTCAATAGTCTTTTCAGAGTATAACTTCCCTGAATTAAATGCTCTGAAAATTCATCACTTTCATAATGTCCAGGGCATAGCCACTTCTAAGGCTTTCTACAAAAAACCTCTGAGTAAATGCAGCATTGATAAGAATTTCTTTAAAATTGAAATAAAGCAGCCCAAAAATGATCTTTAAATGAGATTCTAATACTTCAAGAGAAAATTTTGGGATGATCTCCACAATAAGGATACAATGACAAAAGTTGTGTTATTTACAAATTCCTACTTTGAGTATGTAAAGCTCAAGTCTTTCCTTGAAAATGTCAATGCTTCTGTAAAAATATTATTACTTAGGCTCAGTATATTTGTGAGCACACTTCCTTGAATAAAGTCCAGAGTAAACTAGCTAGATTTAATAATGGACAGCACAGAATTCTTCTCATAACAGAAAGAGCTCACTATTTCGATATTTGCCAAGTCAAAAATTTTCATCATATCTACTTTTATAGCCTCCCCCGTAATGCTTTTATTTTCAACGAACTCGTATAAAGTATTGAATTGAGTAATTTTATGATTATTTAGATAAAGAAGGCAGCAATAGCATTATTAGCATCTATACTAAATTTGATATTCTCATTTTGGAAAGAATTGTAGGAACAATAAAGGCGTCAGAAATGGTTAAAGAATACTGCAACAATGTTAGTTTTGTTATTTGATTCAAATCTAAATTATAATTACAATAATATTAAACTATGGGAGCCTGCATTGGAACTCAGGTATATTCAATCAGATATAGGATGTAAGAGCAGTGAATATCAAACTGGCTAATCATATATTTTCATCAATCGATACTAAAAACACTGGCAAACTTGATCAAGATAATTTATCCGCATACTTCAAAGAGTACAGTGATTCATCAGTGAAAATTATTTTAAAGGAGATGGACTTCAATCATGATGGAATAATAACGCGTAGTGAGTGGATTGGATATTGGGAGTATGTAAGATTGGCAGGTTATGATGAAAAATCTATAAAAAAATCAGTATTATTGTGTTTATTTAGCTCACCCAAATGCAGGAAGGAGTGGTGTTCCTTAATTTTACGCGAGCCAGTTCCTATCAAAGTGGAGTGCCAAGATAAACTTTGATCAACGGAATTGTAAAGGGGTTAAAGGAAGATTCATTTCTCCCAATCCAATTCTAGTCCTGACAGATTTATTTATGGCTTTCTTATATTTAAAACATCCATAATTTCTTGATTAAATTAATAATTAATATTTTTTGAATAAATGCCATTATTTATACTATTTATTATCGTCATTTATTTTTCGAGTAATTTTGCTATTTAGACTAATTTATTTATGGCTATATCGTTGTTGCTCGAAGAGAATACTATGTATTAAACCTTGTTCGGCTGATTTTAATTAATTTTACTTTAATTTTTCTTAATTATCCATGAACATATCTAGGTTGGATTCAGCACAATACTTTTATTTTTGTCATTTTGTCACAAAAAAAGATTCAACTCAGCTCACCTCTCAAGTAATTAGTCTTGATCTGTGAAAAATCGTTAATTATTGCGAGAAATCAAAACAAAAATATTGAGCTCAGCCTGTCAATATTGTTTAATTTGGTTAAAAAAATGCAAACATTTACAGAGAAAAGTGAGTTGCTCTTATTGCAAAGAAGACAGCTCATAAAAATGTTTATTTTAGTGGTATGTGAGTCATATTGCAAAAAGGTTTCCAACCTAAATATGCGAAAATCGATTGTACATTAAGTAAAAGTAACTATTTCTCTTGTCTCTAAACTTTGAACCCACTAAAGCTCTCATATTTCATCTTATTGATGAAAATTTTAGGCAAAAATATATTAAGCTACAATATAAAAGAAATAAAATCTTTTGTATAAGTCCTACATTATGAATGAAAAACTATTAAAAACATAGAAAGTCACGAGATTTTAAATTCAAACATAAATTCTGCAATTTTAATTTCTTTTTAGCCTTTCCAATACTTTTTAACGCCAAATTGCCCATGAAAGGTTGTTGTCCTATTTTGGCAATTGGAGAAATAAACAATTTTATAGAAACTAATAGTCTTCTGGTATGATATGATCCTTATTGAAATAAAATATTTTGTTGCAAATCAGTAATGGAAATCAAAAGAGATGTAGAATATTTATTATAATTATATTCATTTCAACAATCAGGTTTTTCAAAGTTTATGGAAACTTGCTCAAGACTCATCTCCTTCATTCGTCTGGACGATCTCTCCAGTTCAGATGCTCCGCTCATAGACCCTCTATCACCCTTTCTTGCCCCGATCGAAGTGCCTATTTAGACTTTATAGGCTATGGAGTTCTTCATTCTCTAACAGGAGAGCCTTCCAGTCCTGACTGAGTACAACTCAGCAAAGAAGGCCAAAAGGATTAGAAAGTATCACCGTAAACTTAGAAAGGGTTCTCGATATACAGAGTAGGATTCTAGTCGTATTGTTGCTGAGCTTCTATGAAAATAATTCCGAACACTACAATTTTCTACTGATATTTCATATTCTATTTTTATGAACTGAACTATTTCATAGGTCTCTACTGAACCATATAACTATGCACTTAACCACGAAACTTGGAGCTGAGTTTATTCAAATATATTTGAGTATAACTTTAAAATATAGTTTTTTTTTCTCTACATTTGCTTCATTTTACAGATAGAATGCCATTTCCAGAGTATTAAAGCTCACCTGCTCTTTGTAATTAAAAAAACGGAAGAAATAAGAAAGTTGTTGCTTAAAAATAGACGTTAGAAATTAATACGTAAGAAAAAATCACTTGCCAAAAGTCAAAAAATTCATAATGGTCATCGTCCAAAAGTAATACAGATCATAAATATCTGAAGCGCAAAGCCAAACTGTTTGTTTATTTGAAATTCCTCAAAAATTTAAATTCCAGAAAGACTAAAACAAATTTGGCCAAGGTCTGCACCATAATCTTACTTAACTCTAGCCTCCTTTTGTAAAATATCATATTTTTGTAAAATTGAATTCCAACAATCATAAAATAATACTGCAACAATATCATCGAGCTAATTAATATTATTATTATTGATATAGAGCTCATGAAACCAAGCAGCCAATCCAAGTCCGAAAAATCAAGTAATCAACTCACTGATGAGTTTATCTATTCCATCCTCGGGCAGGAGGATCTCTATCGCAAGCAGAAAAATAAAGTCAACTTAACCAGACTTATTGAACTCTATCGTAAACTTGTCGAATTTTACTCGGAGAGAAACGATAAAATCAGTATCTACTTCATGGATAAAATCTCACAACTTTCATCAGAAATACCATTGTTACAAGAGCCAGAGGAAAAGCTGACGATGAGTATGGCAAGGTAAGTGATTGAGGAAGATAATCCTGTAGACTCTCGATTCAAAAACATAATAACAACTCCAGCAACTAAATATGATCCATAGCAGAAGAAAAAAGAAAGGTCAAAAAATGCACAAATAGCAATAGAAGTGAGCAAAATAAAAAAAAGGACGAATGCACGAACAATTCTGAAAAGTTATTATGAGGAGTGCCTTGAGAATAATAACTTGGTGAATGCGGATCTGCAGCAACAAAGGAAGCAGTTATAATAGAAATTAATGGCAATACGTATTTAATACTTAATATAGATAAGAAAAGTATGGAGGCAGGAAATAAAAAGATAGTTATATGAAATATTGGTGATATGTATAGTCGTATTAAAATATTCCACTGCTGTATTGCATAGTTGCTGATTTAAATACATCAATCCTAATTAATGATGTCAGTTTCCCAAGGAGTGCATTCTTCCACCTATTTTTTTGTTTTCTATGGATTTAAAGGCAAACTGTCTCGCATATCGTGTTCTTGCTCTTATAAATCGATTGAATTATCAAAAGTTATCTTTTTTATTTTTCTCCGTCTAAAAATGTTTGAAATATGATCTTTTGAACATTTGCATCTAAATTACTATTAGTTTACTTTTTACTGGTTTCATGTTTAAAAAATATATTTTTATCCGGAAATAAGGTAGTCTTAAAGCAATTCAAATTAGGCTGAAATAAGTCTTTTTTATTGTATCGATTCATATGCTATTAAATTTGTTTTTCCATCTTAAATTTAGGAAAAGGCTGACTATCTTCTTCTTCCTCACAACTCTTGCGGCTACGATTTCTTAATAATAACTCGTCTTTTTTTCTAATTTTGAGTGAAAATTGCCTCAGTTACATATGTTTGCTATTCATTATTTTAAAATTATCAACATCCAATGTAATTTTTTATCAGAAGATCCCATCTCTATTGTTTGGAGCTATCTAAACTATTTTTATTCCGATTCAAGTATATATGACTCGGGGAGAAAATAGTTCAATCTTCCTGGGGTAAAAATTACATCAGGCAATACTTATCTCTTTGTTTCGCGCTTTTGCATGGTTATTTTTGTAGCTAACCTATCTGTAATATTAAGGATATCATTCTTCTTTTCGGATAGAATCGGCATATGTGATTATTTAACGAGCATGCAATGCTTTTACTTCTATCTTTTGACGCAAGAATCATAAAATGATAATTTGAAGTTATTTATTGTTCTGGTGTGACTCTTGGGTAATTTTATAAAAATAATGCTCTTATTGTTACTCATAGCTAGAGGTTGATTATCTGAGTGGTCTAAAGAGCCTTAACCTTTATGATTACGAATAAGTCTGTTGTGAATGCAATCTTCAAGAGATTTACGGTTTGATTATGGACTGATAGTTTTATATTTATTCATAATGATTTCAATATCTCGTACAAAATTTTCGAAATCAAGTCAAAGTAACTAATTTGCTAGTAATTAACATAGATATGCATTAAACTAGCAAATACTATTAATTTATTGTTAATTACATCTTAAAGATCAATAAAGGCTCTCAAAAACCGTGAACTGATATCTTGGAGTAAATTTATTTAAATTAATAATCACTGTTTACTTTATCACCATTTGTAATTTTACAACTGATCAGTTTTATGAAATATATAAACATTCGAGATGAAAAAAGGAAGAAAGTAGAATAAAAAGGAATTCAAAAAACTAAAGTCGATGATTGAGTGCGAAGAGGAACTCAATCATATTAACCATCAATAAATTATAGAGGCGACTCAGAATCGCTAACAGAACGTTAAAAAAAATTTGAGATTAGTCATCCTAAAAAATATTTAAAATTTTTATGCGAAAGTCTATCATCGGCAAAACATAAATATCTAGTCTAAAAATTAGGCGTTGAATAAGCTAGAGAAGTGATTTACATTTTTTAACTCAAGTATAATTATTACCGCTTACAATATTAAGTATCACATAAATTTTCCATAGGCAACGTGGTTCTCCTTGGTGGAGGGGCAGATTTCATATTCTTTCAAGCTTTTTTTAATTATAGTCGTCCGACTTTCAGGTATCCCTTTGTATCCGATTAATGGTCTTTTTCCTTTCAGCATATCCTTCAAGGAATTTTTCTTTTTCATCCGCTATTATTCTTCATAATAAGAATTAGAAGTGCTAGCAATCGGCTTGCCTGCTGATGAATGATAGCTCACCTTTGTTTATGAAGTTTTTGGTTTTTACACTTTTGAACTGTTCGAACAGTTACGATAACCATAATTGCCATTTATTTCAGGCTTATCAACTCTTTGAGCTGTATTGGGTCTTTAAATTTTACGTAAGTTATCTCCATTCTCCAAATTTATTTGAATCACAGGTTCTTTTTGATATACCTTCTTGATATGTTCATAAATTAATTGACGATAGTCCTTTAAGCCCAACTTAGTATTGTCGCTGATGGGAGGTTTAATTGCCTTTTTACTCTCATATTCCTATTTAGGATTGCTGAAGTTAGCTAGATAACTGCTTTTTAAAATATCACCAACAGAAGGTCTTTTTTTAGGATTTATTTGCAACATCTTTAAAACAAGATCGATTGCTTATTGTGGAGTCCCGGCTTTAAACCATTCATTTAAGGGTTTTTGACGAGTTTGGCTGACTTGGTCGATCATTGTTTCGGCATTCTAAGCCGTCAAAGAATCAATTTCTTGTTTTGAAGGTTTTCCTGTAAAACTAAGAATTTTTTAAAGCTGATTAAGAGTAGAAGTTCCTGGGAAGAGAGGCTTTCCAATAAGAATTTCTCCTAATATACACCCCATGCTCCAAACGTCAGCTGATTTTCCATAAGTATGAGAGCCCAATAAAACTTCAGGTGCCCTGTACCATCTGGTAGCGACTTCCTCAGTGAGAATCATTTCCTGATTAAATTTATCCGCAATCAAAGAGCGGGCAAGTCCAAAATCACAAATTTTCATTGTGCAATCACTATTGAGAAGTAAATTTGAAGGTTTCAAATCTCGATGAATGATTTCAGCTGAATGTAGAAATTTCATTCCCTTGGCAAGTTGGTAAAATATGAACCTGTTGTGAGCATCTTTAAGAATCTTTTGTCTACGTTTAATATTTTATACCCTATTGCATTGTGAAGATCGGCTTCCATATACTCAAACACCAGGTAGAGGTCTTTATCGTTTTATGCCCTTATCACCTGGTGAAGTTTGACGATGTTTGGGTGATTAATTTACTGTAGAAGCGTAATTTATCGAAAAGTACGCTGGGCATCGGTGGAATGTTGGAAAGCATCAAAAATCTTTTTGAGTGCGAGAGTGTCACCTGATTTCTTATCAGTCACTTTCCAAACGTGTCCGTAAGCGCCGCTTCCAACCTTTTTCAAAAGATTATAGCGTCTGAGGACATGAGCTTAAACTTCTTCAGTCATTGTTCTTTATATTTTCGAAAATGAGATAATTATTATTGATTACTATTTCAAAAATGATTTATTTTGATTTATATTTCATCCATCCCACCACAACTATCAATCATTTTATTTGCCACATTTTGCATCTTCTCTTATTTTTTTAAATATTCATCAGAGAGATATTAACTTTAATTTACGGTTTGAGTTATTGAATTTTCAAAGTCACTTCATAAATTAAGGAGAGTACAAACATATGAGATTGTTGAAGGTGCTATATTTAAATAATTTTATTTTTCTCAGTTTGTATTAATTCACTTTATTTAATCAAGCATTCGATGGAGGGAGAAGTCAAAAATTAAAACCTGAAAAAAACTCGTAAACCTCGGAAAAAAGTCAAACCAGATGAAATATCTCCTGAAAATTAGTTAAAAAAATAACCAATCAATGATCATTCATCATAATCGGCATCAGAAAATGAAGATAAATCAGATGGATGGTCATCCGAAATCATTGAGCCAGCTATCAAATCCATGACATTTCGTCCCAAAAGGGGAACTCGCATGAAATAACTTATGAAGGGAAAGTATAGAAATGATCAATTCTGGGAAAAATACTAGGGATATTTTGGAGGAAATTTGAATAAATCTGAAGATTCAGAGGATGAAGAAGACTATCAAGCGAGTAGCTCAGGAAGAGACGAATTTGACAGCGATTTTGATTTAACAGACTCTTATGTTGGCAAAAGAGGCAGGAAGAAAGGGACTAAAGTCAAAAGGAGGAAAAGACAAATCACCAAAGCTTCAGAAGGAAAGTCAGAAGAAGAAAAACCAGCAAAAGGACGCAGAGGAAGAAAGAAAAAGAATCCATAGAAAGTAAAACCAGTATAACATTCTATTCATGAATAGATAAAATGCTAGATATAACCGCAAATAGACTTAAGCAAATATATGGTGGACTCCATCCAACCAGAAATAAAGTTAGACCCTTGATCAATAACTCATCCATAATTCCCACTCCGATAATAACTGATTAAATAAAAATAATTAATCACTATGATTTGGCTTAGTTTATTACGAGGTTAAAAGAAACCAATGTGCTGAAATACTAAACAAAGTAAATTATTTTCAATATTAATTCTATACCGTCAGACAATATAGCAAAGAATAAATAATAACAGAACTAAACAGCATCAGCATTTCGTATTTTCTATAATATTTTTATTTTGATTATTTTTATAAAGCATATGCTGACTTAAATATCTACAGAGAAAATACGTTCATAATTTAACTATTCAAATGGGTGAATACAGCTAAAGTTACATATCCTAATTATAATCATAACTACCACTATAAACGTCAGAGTCGGAGTCATAAGATTCAGCATCAAGACCATCAAATCAGTCTACAGGATAAAGGGTTAAATTTTCTTACAATGTTAAAGATTGCCCAGATAAATACTTCAGATAGCTCTCTCAAGGAAAAAAGAGAATTGATAAATAAGAGCAGTAGGAGGAGAAAACAGCAAGTTTGATTACATATTTGTGCACATGTAGCACTACACCACAAAAGAAAAAAATTGAGTCAAAAATAAAACAAGTATACAGTAAATTCTTTCTGAATAAAGAAAATATTAAAAAAACTTTATAACAAAGAAAATTACTTTATATTCCAGAAGAATTAAGAAACAAAATGAGAAGATTGAGATCAAAATCTGATGAACAAAAATACTACGAGGAGAACATACAGAGTAAGATGGCATTAGCAAAATTAATTTAGAATGAACTCAAAAAAATAAATAATGGGAAGAAAATGCATTAGGTAGATAAAGATCACACTCTAAATCAATTTACAAATGTTCTAAATTTAAACATATAAGAAATCCAAAGAAGAAACAAAAATAGATGGTTAAATAGTTAGAAAAAGGATTTCTTAGAAGAAAAGAAAAGAAAACGCGAAGATTTAGAATGCAAAATATTATAGCTTTAAAATACATTAATTTACTCAGAGTTTAATGATTAGAATAATTCAATATCTAGCAAATACAGAACAAGAGTTAAACAATCTATAACTTAACAGTTATAACCATATAAAAATTAAAATATTATCGAATTGAAAAGATTAAGAGAATTAAAAGTTAAAGAATTGGAAGATAAGTAGGCTTAACTAACATTAAAATTAAAGCTAAAAATTTAATAATTTTAAACAAGTTCTATCTTAAAAGACTTAAATGAAAGAAAAAAAAATCTTTAAGAAAAAAAAAATTAAAGAAGAGAATAATGGTAAAAAAAATGGAAAGAAATATATGAAAATTTAAACAATTTTTATAAAAACAAATCAAGGAAATTATCAGAATCATAAGAATCATAAAAGAAAGCTATTTCTTAAAAATAATAATCAATTAAAAAAAAGTGTGGATAAAATTTGGAAATAGCACTAAAAACAATTCGTTCGCAGCACTAAGCCAAAAAGGCTGTTTTATATTAATAGAAACAGCAAAAAGAAAAGAAAATTACATATTAAAGAAAAAGCATAATTCAACATAGATAGATTATTCGTGAAATCAAATAATAGATTTACAACAATTAGAGATAAATATACCAATTACAAAAACAACTTCACAACGAAAAGGAAATATTCAAAGCTCAATAAGATAGTGAAGTTAGATAGTAATTAAGAAAAAGTGAAATTTTGTATAATTCAATTAAGAAATCAGAATAACTGGTAGAAAAATTAAAAAAGAAAATGAATTATTCGTAGTATCTTCTTCAAATTTAACAATAATTACAATAAGTATAAGACAAAATTTTCAAAGCTTAATTTTAATACTAAAATAATATAATTAGATAAAAAACAAAATTTCTTACAATCATGAAATAAGAGATGGCTAAATTTTAAGAATACTATCGAAAATCTGGGAATTAACTTTATTCAAAGAAAAAGGAGTCTGAATAATAAAAATAAAAAAAGAAACTTACTTTATAAAATTAATAAAAATCTTAAAAGAAGGCACTCGAAAAATAATAGGAAAAATATTGGCAAGATAGATTAAGTCTTACAATAGAAATTTATAAATAAACAGGTAACATCTATTAAAAAAATAAAATTCCTCTTAGCCAATGCTAAATACAATATTTCTAAGAAGTTTAGTCTTTAAAGAAACAAAAAAATAATGTAAATTAAGATTATAAATAAAAAATCTCATAGTGTAAAAGAATAATAATTGATAAGATTTAAAATGAATATCAAAGTCAAATATAAAAATATTAAAATGAACTAAAATAATTCAAAAAGCGTGAAGATTAATTATAAATATCCTTTCGATAACAATAATAACAAAAATAAAAGTAATAGGAAAAGTAAACTTTTAAGGTGAGAGAAATGCGCAATGAAATATATAAATATTTAAGTGAATGGTTTTATAGTAATAATTTCTAAAGAATAAAGCTTCTGTATGAATAATAATTAAAAATATTAAAGTAAAGTATTGAATCAACACAAAAATTGATCAATACTAAAGAGGAAAGAGAGTAATTATAAACAGAGTTGAAATCAACCAACAAAATATTTAATTAACGCAATAATAAACTGTAAGAAAATATTGGACTATTAAAGAAGATGAAACTATTAGAAATAAAATTGAAAAAACAACAACAAGATTTGTCAAGAAAGGCAGAAGAAATAGATCAAGACAAATAGAAAAGAAAGAAAGAATTAATAAAAAAAATGCTATATTTTAACAAAAGATTATCATCAAATTGATTTTTAAAGTTAAGATTTATTATTTAAATGCCCAAAATATTTTAAAATATAGTTTAAGTGCATTGTAAAAAATAATTAGAGTTCTTTTGTATTTATCATATTCCTTAATTAAATCCATCTGATTCGCTCAATTTATTATTAGATCTTAGGAGCACAATGGACGAGTCATCAGCTCCCAAACGAGAATCTTCTTTTCCTTTATTCTCCAAAAATTTTGCTGTACCAATTCTAACAATGCAGACCCATCCTCAGGACGTTGTGGAATACGCCCAAACCATGAGAAAATAAATGGAAGATTTCATCGAGGCCTTCCGAAAGAGAATTGACATCGAAATGAATTACTCAAAAGGCTTAGCCCAAGTCAGTAAGCTTTTGGATAAGTATATAAAGCCTGGCACCGAATTAGCTCTATCCTTTATCTGTTCTGCTTTTAAAGTTGAGCATGAGCAACGAGGTCGTCAAGCTCTTGACCTCGCCTAATCATTAAAAACATAAATCTAGATTCCATGCACATAAATGCTAAAGAATTACACGGCCACTCTAAAGAAAATGTAGAAAGACATAAAGAAATTTTATAAATAGGCCGATAACATGTAAAATAATCACTCCAGCGCATTATAAAGCTACCAAGGCATTAATCGAGAGATGTAGGAAATGATCATCACAAAAAATATTATGAAGTACACTTCTGGAATCCCACAAGAAAAGAAACTCAAATTGATAGCCAAAACTATGGAAAGTATCAAGGAGAATAAGTAATATGAAAAGCTATACCTGCAGTCCGTAAAGGGTTTTAATCAATTTGCAGAAAGTTACAATAAGTAGTAATGTTATCATGCAGAGAAATAACAAATCAGCTGAACCAAGCCGAAACTTTGATACGAGAACAGGTTATAACTCAAGGAGACTGCTTACGAAAACTCATAGTAGCTGAGGTTAGCATGTTTAAAAACATTTAGTATGATATTTTGAACATCAGCAAACAGATGGAACATTTAGATACTCAAAAGGATGTCTAAACTTTTGTTGATGAACATAAGAGCAATTGCTCAAATAAAATCATAGCGGATGAAATTGAAAAAGAAGATGATCCCAAGAGGGCAAGTTTCAGGTCTATTGATATTCCTGATAGTAGTATTCTTGAACAAAAAAGATTACTTGGAAAGTCTTTGCTGAGTCAGTCATTGTTTTATGTTGAAGAGGACTATTTTAGCTGGATTCTTTCCAATAAAGTAAGCAAATATGTATGCAGAAAAATAGTGGACTTCGAGAGGCCATATAAAGAATGTGGAAACAACTTAAAGGAGATCAACCAAAGAATAATAATACAATCACAAACGCTCTTTAAGTCAAAGAATAAAAAATTGAGCAGATTTCTGTTGAAACAGTGCCTTAATAAAAAAGTGAAAATATTTCTTAATAATTATAGAAAAAATAAGCAATAGTTGATATTAAATAAGAAAGGATTTCAGAGATTATTCCTATTGATAAAGAAGCATAAACAGATAAACAATTGAAGGATACAATAGCCACTTTAAAGATAATGCAACCTCCAAATTTCATACCAGTGGCTGATAAAATTTAGAAGACTCCATCTCAATAAGACATTTACAATAAGTTCAAGTAAATCACAAATGTCATTGCTCTTTTATGGGACAACTCCGAATTAAATAACGAAGTAGTATGCAATGCAGTTCGTATCCTATAAACCAATCTTTCCGAACACCATATATATCGACTCATTGCACTGATCTTTGTTGAACAGTATCGAATTCAGCAACATGTCGTTTTGAATGATATCAATAATGCGCAAATATGCGGTCAAGTTATGAAGGTTATCCTTGTGGAGAGTCTTAAGAAAAATGATATTTTTATCATTAGGGGAGTTCTTGGATTAGTATTCACTTTTTATTGGAATTAAGACAAAAGTAAAAAACTTCTCTATCAAATACCTTAAGTTTATCAATGCTAAGTTTGGAAAAAAACTGATTTTTGGCAGGCCTCGATATTCGAGACCACATACTAATAAATGGCAATTTTCACAACACAAATGGGATAGAGCCAGGCAGAGACAATCCTTCGCTAAAAAAACATCATATTTAGTCAACTCGCTTCCTACTGCCATTACATGGTAATGCTAGGTATTCAATTTTATATTTTAGGGATAACAGCAAAGAGTGTGAGGATGATAGTGGGCCGATATTGCCGACTGTACGAGATGACCGAATAACAAAACAAGGATCTCTCCAGGATGATCACGAATACGAACAAGCAATACAAGTAAGCCTTCTTGCCAAATATTCAAAAGTCGAATGAAAAAGAGTGATATGTTATCTACGAGTGATTCATATTTTAATTGGTTGTTTAATATTCAGCCATTATTTGGATATTATCTCAAATGGGATGGGTCTTGTCGAAGTTCGCTTGAGCACGGAGATTGACTCGGTTAGCTAGACTCCAGAGAGCGTCAGCTTACACTGAGTTGTGGGCCACTTGATGAATCTTGCTCGCAAAACGCTGATTGTTGAACAGAGAGATGTCAGTGAACTTGTGCTTCTGGAGGAAGTAGTGGTAAGCTGAATTTCCGCTTGTCACAGTGTTAGGCAGAACGGGAATTGCGTCCACGTATTCTGTAAGAAGGTTTTCGAGGTTGGCTCCCGGCATTTGATATGATGTTAATTTAATATTATCAAGGTAGGACAATTTAATTCTTTAATTTTTCGCATTATTTTATGATATTTTAATAAAATGAAGAAGTGACTAGTTTTGTGTTTATTTTTAATATTATTGACTAAATTTTTGCTGATTTGTTCATGAAAAAATATTTTAAAAATGGTGTTATTTAAGAATCACATCAATTATCTTAAAGTTGAGGATTATACAAATAATGAATAAAAATAGAAAAGCAAGAAATTATTCAAAAATAATTAGGATCATGATGGAGATCAATCCACTGAAGTATTCAGTATTTCTGCAAAGCGTCATTCTTATTTGATGGTGTTTCTATTTTTTATTTAAATTAATTTTTTTCCCAACAATTTTAATAACCTTAAAATAATAGGATTTGAATTGATTGTTACTCGAAACTGCCCTTTTTTTTGTTGGAGCTGGAGTGATTCATAAACAATGTTTTCCCTGTCATTTAAGATATAATGAGATATTGATCGGAAATGAATATATATTAATGTTCTAATGCTTCTAGAATAGTTTTGCTCTTTTGTCCAACGATAAACACCTGGATAATCATTGTTTAAACATCATCCGGTTTCATGTCTAAATTCTCTAAGATCTATCTCAAAAATAAGAAGGAGTCTCATATCTCCATTCCACTTAAGTACAGTTTCTTACGCTCAATCTTCATGGACCATCTGTCTGTTAAAAGTGTAAAGATTTTGTCATATAGGCAGCTGAAAAATGGAAAATTCACTACTCATCGGCCAAGATCATTGCTAGAACTGCCAAGAAGTCCCAACTTTATGAGATCATCCAGCAGGAGAGTTATAAACCCAAACCTACAAAACAATCTGGATGGAAAGATATTAGTGAGGAAGTAATAGTCAAAAAAGAACCAACTAGTGATAAATAATCAGAAAATGAACAAGAGGGAGATAGTTTTACCAACTCCCAGAATTACTTTGCCCATAGAATTCCAATATGCAGCACTGTTGGATGGACCTTCCTCTAAGGCAAAAATTGAAGGCATCATTGATTCTTATTTGTTATATTTGATCAAAAATCTTCTCAGTGTTAATTCTATTTTAATGTTGTGAGATATTTCCCAAAATTTAAATTAGGTATAATAAATGCCACTAATTTATCAGAAACAATAAAAAAAATGAATAAGACTATGCCTAAGATATTTGATATAAAACAAAATATCTAACCTCGGTTTTAATTTTTATGATTTAATTCCTTTCGAACAAGATGATATAACTCTATAATTATTACAATTACATACCATGGAATAAACATACAAAGTATTCACCAATTTAATAACAATCAAACCAGAGGAAGCACTCATCCATCGTCCACAATGTTTAAACTAGCCTGAACTGTATTTATAAGTACACTTTCATCCAATTAGAAATTTATCCTTGCCCTAGCCTCAGGCAAGGGTTTCGAAAATCAATCAGAAATTTTAGCAAAATTTATTACTTATATGACTGATCATAGGTTCTGCAAATTATCTCCAGAATACTTTAATCATCGGCAGAATATTCAACTATTAGCATGCTCCGAAAATAAAATTTATACATTCGATTCGGCGGAACACCGAGCATATTGCATTTATGGTAAAGCAGTGAGCTTGCTTCGAAGAAAAGGCAAAGACACGGATGGAGAGAGGAGTATAATAAGTTCAGAACTTTAAAACGCTATTTTTCAGTTGTATCAGCAGGGCTCATATCCTCTTTCTAAGAATTAATCGCATTAAATCGATGATATCCTTTTGCATTTTAGTGTTCCCGATCAGGATTTTGATCCAATTTTTCTATCTAACGAAATATATTCTCCCTTTGTGCCACAACCTTATGCTCTTGTTCTCGTTCTAGCAGTTCCATCTCCAAAACCCGATCAACTGCAAACTTTCCTCAAGTAAACCTTATTGCATGTCTATTTTTAGCAAGCCAATTTACTAAGCAAAGTCATGTATCGATAAACATTTTATAAAAATTCAGTGCTAAGAGGCATTTATTTTATTGAATAAGGAGAGGTAATATCCACAGGAGGAAGAATTGTTGCAAGAGGATGGGTAACAAACGGAAAATGCAGAAGTTCAGGGTATGGATGGAAATTCAAACCTTTACCTTTTTTCAAATCAATAGCTAAGAATTAGCATATCTGGAAACAGTTTACAAATGATCTTATTCTCAACCAAGAATATCCTTTTAAGATAGGATACATTTTGGGCCTTGAAGAAGAACCAGTACTCCAAGAAAGAACAAGCAAACGAGGATTTGTCAAACTACCGAGGATTGGAAATATTAGCATAGATTATGGGAAGCTTACAGCAATTGAGAAGGTTCGACATTATGATGATAGAATGAGTGATATCTGCGAATACAAGCAAAGGCTTCTTACCAGAAAGATAGGAAGTTCAGCTCACCCATTCGATAATATTATGGGTATGGGCAGTATGGGCAGTTATGAATAAAAATAGCACCAAAGATTAATGTTTCGACATCAATCGACGTCGAAGCAAATGATGAACAAATCATTAAATTCTTCAACTTAAAATATCCTCATTATGAGTGTCCTTAAGAAACTTGAAGGCTTGACTGAGCAAGGCGTGCCAATCGAGGAAAGAATTGAAAGAAGAGATAAAATTAGGATCAGTCCAGCTTTGTTATACTAAAAATCAAGAGTGATGAAGAAAAAGAGATACAATCAATGATTTATTTTCCATAATAATTAGTTCTTTAAATTTAATACAAAATAATGGGTTCATGCTGTTCTTCTAAAATTGAGGACATACAGAGGCGATACGATAATATCGAAGTTAAAGGATATTTTATATCAAAAATTCAACTTAATTACGTAGAGTCACGGAGAGCGGAAGTTGAAAGAGAGCTTCATGAACATGTTTTAAAAATCGAAAAAAATCACATTGAGGACATTTTTCGCAAATAAAACAATGTATAGAGTCATTTTGAACTTCAACTCGAAGGATTGAGAACGCAACCGTAATTAGTTCAAGAATCATAGATCAGGCATAACATGAAGATCGAAGAGATTATCGGACTTGATGGAGTGAAGAAAAAGTTCCTTGAATTGAAAAACATAGTGAAAGACAACATCTAAAAAATAGAACAGTAGATGATGAAAAATGTCAAAATGCAATTGGATGTGCTGGAGGAATCAATTTAGAAAAAAATGCAGCCTGCCGTCTTTACGAGTAAACTAACACAATTATAAATGGAGTAACTGATTATGGGTTTCAAGGAGAGAAAAATATAATAAACTAAAAAAGCAGAAAGATAAATTGAAGAATAGATTCGAAAGAGGATAAATTTTGATCACTATACTAAACGATTTATTGGAGTGGTTCCAGAAGAATAGTTACTGGCATTATCCGAAGTGCCGAACATTAAGGAAGAGGATATATTTCTGATAAGAATAGAATAGAATCCAATGGAAAGAGGTTGCTGCTGGTGTCTTTCTGATATTTTTTGAACTATCATACTTTATTTATCGTATTTAGATATTTTTCTCTTTCTTTATCTCTTTAGAGCAAAAAGGCAGTTTTATGATACCTCATACTTTTATCTCCATCGCTACATTTTTCAATTATAAATGATCATTGATGAATGCTAAAAAGAATTAAGCGAATGAAATAATTTGTTTGCGCTTTTACAGAAATAAATTCAATACCCTTCGGTATTTGAAGGGATGTTGAGGAATTGATTTGTTAAGTTCATTTTCTTGCAGTCAAGTCAATAAGTTCATAATAATCGCTAGATAGCTTGCCTAAAAATTTCTTAAATTCACCCAAAATGTTATGTTTAAACTTAAAAATCAGACTATTGAAATAGATTCTCGATTTTCCTGATTTGTCAAGGTTAAACATTTACCACAAAATCACACTAAAGATTTGTACTAATTTATGTCAATGAAATTGAGTTGTATCATCATAAATCTTATCAGTGCTAAATGTAAATGTATTCCTTATGAGTAAAAAATTAAAGAATCATTCCTATTCTTACTCTTCTTATGGACGATGATGCATATTCTTTTTTGCTTATTGCTGATTTGACGATGATGATTCTATATCTAACTAAACTCAATTTTACGTCGCCGAGAATCAATTATCGTAGTCTTTTGCGGTATTTTAGATTTGTCTATTTTCGTTGAAGCCTTTATCGTGAATTTGTTTTCAACTTTCTTTAAAGGATCGGCGACTTTATTCTTTTCCTGAAATTCTTTTGCGAGGCGAAATGCTGTTGCCCTTGCTATTTTTTTCAAATTATCTATTCTGTTATTTTTACAGCCCAACATACTAGTATATGATGTGGCCGAGCCAATGTCAATTTCTTTGTTCCGATAGATTAAGTCAAATCCTCCTATTACTTCTTAATCTCCTTTTAATCTAGATTAAAACTTTAGTACATTCCCTATATATTGATGATGGTCATTACATCATCAATGACGCCCACCTTCAGCTATAAATCTTCCTTGGTGTTTGCTGTCATTGATGGCCCCCCGTTGACTTATAAAAGCCAAGCCTTCCCCTCACTATCAAAGATAAAATCAAATCCATAGAGTTAGAAAGAATTTGGACTATTCGTGACTAGTTTTTGAACAGCTAGCAATGATTTGATAATGCATCTCTGAATATCATGAAACGCATTGTTTGTAAGCTCAACTCCCAGTTTGCTAAGCATAAATTTCTTTAACTCTTATAAAAACCATTTCCCACCGATTCTTTTCACATAGTTAGGAGCATTGATATTAATAGCAACGTTTGTGAGGTGCTTATCTGAATATACAAACATTTACAGAGATTGTCTGTGTCTGAGTTATCGTATCTTTCATGGGCGAATCGGGCAAACCCAGCTCGATACAAGTAAATTGTCAAAGGATTGTAAGAAGCGCAAAGGGCATATATCCTCATATCAAATTTGCGACCTCCAAATAGTAATGGATTGAGAAGATATCGCTGACAGACATATGGTTCAGGTGGATTATCTCTACTAAACGATTTCCAGCGAGAAATATCTCCAATTTTATTAAAGATAAATATGCCTTTCCCTTGACACTTTGACGTCTAAATTAAGGATATACAGTACAGGTTTCATGATCCATAAAGATTTATTATCGTTTTGAGTCCTTTTATACTATTCGTAAAAGATTACATATTCACTCGGAAGTTGATAAGTGGGTGGAAGGAAGTCGTACTCATCGGATTCCTTGTTATTTTGCTTATCGAGCGAACGTTTGTATTTTTTAAGATTTTTATTGAGCATATCTTTACGACATAGTTCATACCAACCTCGAAAGTGATTAATTTTCATGTGAGGAAGGATGCGATGTTTTTAATAAACCCAATCGACTTGTTATTTTTCGCACCAGATCACATTCCAATCATCGTCCCAGGTTTGTTTCCATTCTCGATAGATGAAACTATCGTAGACTGCATTTTTAAATGTGGTTTTAAATTTTATATTTGAGCTAAGTGGAACAGTACTTACAGAGGATTGGGGTAGTGCTCCTTCTTAATGTATCTGCGGAAATATTAGCTCATTTTTATGACGATCAATTATTAAATTTTTAAAAAAATTATTATTGCCTATATTTCAAGTGGGAAAACACTGTATTATCGATAATTTATGGATTTATCCAACTCTACAATAGATATTTTTAATGCATGATAAAAATTCAAATCAATTAAACTTTATATTTAAAAACTGAGAAGAAATGAAGAATTTGATAAGTTTATAATTATTAAATGTTATTTATTTTAAATATAATTGAAATATGTTGAATTGATTTAGCATATAGTGAAATTGAGGTAAATACCTCAGTACTTCCAAAGTGCCTCTTTCCCAAACCAAAATTTATTTATTAAAAAATGCTTAAAAAATAATCTTGAGTGCATGTGTTTCCATTGATGTTGATTTGTGAAAAGAAAATTTCGTTTGTTAGACTTAATAGAGCCCAAAATGAAACAATTATTTAAGGTAGCAATAAAAAGAGGAATTGCATTGATTTTATTAGTGATTATATTTACATTTTAATATTTTTATCTTTAAAGATAAAATTAAGAATGTTTTAAATTGAAGAATTCAGGATTGACATTACTGATTGATCAAATAAAATGTTAGTATATTGATAACGATTATCACTGAAAGATGTGAATTCAATCAAAGTTCACATAGTCTACAATTTAGAATCTCATATGATTGTATTCCTATAGCAAAAGAATGTAACATGTGCGATACTTATGCATCTTGTCTTATATTCTATTGGTAATTCTCACAATGTCATTGAGCGACCAACCACCACTTAGCTCTCCTAAATAAACTGTACCAGCCTGACTGTATTCCTCTGGCCTTATACCTACTTTTCCATCATAAAAATAGCACATTCTCACTAATTGCAATCTTAAAGTCCCTGTTTTGCCTCTGATGCGCCTATTCGTTATATTGTCTAACTGTAAAATTACTTGATTTCCTTCTTCCTTAAATCTAGTGCATCCATTAATAGAGAGCCCACAGCCAGGATTTTTATCTATATAACTTATTAATTACATGAAAATTTAATAGGGAGATTAAATGAGGGTCTTTTTGCCGGCGTTTAAAGCAGTTGAAAACTTTGAATTGCGTTGTAGATCGGGGATTTTTCCATTTATGCCAACTTTCCAAGAGATTTTTCGGATACTCCACTCTCTTTCAAATCAGTGGAAGTTTAAGGAAGACGATAATTTTTAACATATTCGTAAGTTGTCATATTTTGCTTTGAGTTATGGTCAAAGCTATTGTAAGAGGGATATTATTCATATTTTTGATGCATTTAACTTTAAATACTTAAAGCTCTTAGATTGATAAATTGTTATAATGATTAATTTAGACTGAAGTTTATAATTAAGATTCAAAAAAATTAAGCTTTATATCATACGGAGGAGAAATATTTTGCTGTAAAAGTTGTTTATTTTACAATTTTTTTCAAAATCTTTTCAAAGTAATAGTGAATGCGGGTGTTTGCATTGATACTGATAAAATCGAATTTCTCTTTAACAAGCAAGACTTCATTTATATCTTTTCTAAAATAAAACGCCTCAGAATGAAATCATCATCATTTTTATCTCCCTTTATTAATTTATGTTTGTGGGAAAGATTGTACTCCTTCTTTTATTAGTAGCAGTGCCTGCATATTTACAATCCGTCTAGGACATTCCAAAATTACCTCTCTATGTTGGGCGCAGCTATGACCTGCTCTATGGAAATCCTTTAAGTGATCAGGTGGATCCTGGTTTTGAGCACTCTATCTTCGAGTTCACTTACAACCAAAAATAAACAACATAAGATGGAAAATATCTAATCCCTGATGGAGTCTCTCATCGTAAAGTTTCCTCATGCAGCTTTTCAACAGATATCCGTACTTATAGAGGAACTAAATCTTATCAAGAGGAACTCAAAACAAAAGCTACAATCTCTGGCGGATATAAAGGCTCTATAATCAATGCAGCTTTTTCATTCTCAGCTAGCTATGACTCACTACAAAAATCAACCATATAATCTAATATGAGTTTGACCCATGCTACGGCTGAATGTGAAGCATATGAATTATCCATTGATATCTTCACAGTGAATAATTTACTTCCTAACTTTATCACTGGAGTCAATGAATCCTATCATAGTGGAAATTGGGATAAATTCATCACTCAATTCGGGACTCATTTTGTTTATGACACCACTATGGGTGGACGTGCCGTGCAATAAATCAGTTATGAATTTTAATCAGTTTCCAAACTCGCATCTATAGATGTGGATATTGCCATTGCAGCAAAGGCCAGTTTTGCTAAATTCTTTGCAGATAGTTCTTTTGATTGGCACAAACATGCAGAATAGGTGGAGTATGCCTAAAAACTATCCAGAACAATAAATGAGCTATATATCGGAGGTGAACCTCCAAAGGATGGAAACATTCGTACTTGGGTTGACAGAGTTATCGAAAACCCTATGCCCATCAAATATAAAGTGATTGAACTCTCCTAACTTTTTTCCAAAATTTCAGACCCGACCATCAATATAAGTGAAGCTGTAAAACAATATCATTAAGCTCTTGATCAATACTGTGATCGAGCAGGCTGCAAAGCACCAATTCCAGATAAACCTAAGCCTCCACCAGCAACCTTTGTTGTCACAAGATCTAAATCATATGGTGGAAACGGAGGCAGCCCATTTTAATTTTCTCTGCCTTCCACAACTTTGGATGCCACCAAGTTTATCATTAAGCATGGCAGTAATGTAGATAATGTTCAAATTTTGCTAGGTGATGGTGTAAAAAAGGAATATACTCCTGCTCAAGGCGGAGCTGGAGGTAGTTTATCTGAATGGAGTGTTCCTGAAGGTCAATACATTGAACAAGTTGAGTATAGAAGCGGAGATCGTCTTGACTCAATTACGTTTATTACAAATACCGGGCTGAAATCACCATCATTTGGAGGAGGAGGCGGGTCTTATCACTTGGAAACTTTTCCAGAAGGTTACAGAATTGTGGGCTTTTACGGGAGATCTGGCGATAGAGTTGACCAGGTAGGTTTCATCTTGGCCAAAACAATTTATCCCGCATATGTCGCTTCTCCTAAGCCTTTAGACATCAAAGTTAATCTTTTGACGGAATGATCTGACATCATTAAATCATTTAAAATAAATGAAATAATATTAATATTAACAATGGATTAGCTTAATCAGCTTCAAACATTTGTGAAAGATGAGCAGAAAGAGAAACAAACAGATTTAGTTGATAATAATAAGGATTAGAGACTAATTTAATTCATTTCTGATAGCGATTAATAAATATCTGAGAATTCGCATCAATCATCAGTTCCAGGCATATAATGCAAATCAAAACGATAACTGTTGGCAGATATTATCAAGTGGATAAATATAAATTGGCAAAAGTTTTAACTTATAGCAGTCGCTATTATCTTATTAATTTTAGCAAGCGGGCTGTACCTCATTTATGAATCAAGTTAATTTCCCAATTTATAATTCTAAAATTAAACTGCAAAAAATAACAACCCTTTATTTCATATGACAAAAGTAAAAGATAAATAAATGATTCGATAAAATTCTCAAATAACTCAGAGTAAAGCCAATAATATCGAAAAGATCTAAATGAAGTAAAAACAATTAAAAGGGCTAAAGTTACAAAGCGATATAGCTAACAGAAGGAAAAAGATATAAAATATGGTCAAAAAATATTAATTGGAAACGAATAAAGAATCAGATTAAATATATTCCACTAAAATCTTCAATAACAACATCAAAGACACTAGTTAGGAGAAGAGGCATCGTAACTTTCCTAAAATGGTGTGGATGTATATCGAATAAGATACAAACATATAATCCAATTTAATCAAAACACTGATAACCAACATGGGTGAGTCAATGGCTGAGAATGGCTACGAATTGTATATTATTAGAGATGACAATTTTAATTAAATAATTAATCCTCAGAATGGAGAAAAAATAAAAAAAATGCTTTCTAATTTGAAGTAAACAATCACTAAAAACAATGATTCTTCAAGTATTTAAGCGAACTATCTTAATGTCAAAAAATTAATTATTAGTCTCACTTTACTTTCTTAGAATGGAGGCATTCTTATCGACAAAGATATCATATTGACCAAAGACTTGTCTTGGCTATAAAATTTGCATTCAATTGAGTATATCAACAAAGGGAGATCCGAAAAAGCAAGCATCGTTGGTTTTTACAACAAACATTATACAAATTAACCGGAGTAAATTATGATCAGTTAATACGAGAATCGTACTATTAATCTTTACCCTTCTCTCAACCCATACTTTGTAGCCGTTTCAAAATAAGGGCGTTAGTATATAAAATTAATCCTCGATAAATACTATCTCCTTCTTTCAGATTTTAACAACTTAAAATTATTCAAGCAGGAGTCTAAACTTCATATATTTCGAGAAGAAGAAAAGAATCCATTTTTATAATCTTACTTTGTTTCATCTTTAATGGTATTAGAGGAAAAACAATTGAAGTTGGATATAGAATGGATTAATAGAAATCAGGAAGGAATGAGATAACTTGCCATCGATTACTACGGAATATACACTATTAATTAGTTATATGGTCCTGAAAGATATCTTAATCTATTTGGCAATAAACCAATTTAAGAAATATATTTTCTTCTCTCAAAAGTATAAAATTCATAGATTGCCAGATTTTATGGAAATATTGCATTCATGACATTCATTCCATTTCAGAATCAAATTGCATAATATCTCGAAAAAGCATAATCTGGTCATACGAAATATTCAATATTGAAAAACAGCTTTTTTGACAATTATATTTATAAAAGATACTTAGATGCGGAGTTTATTATTTAAGCTCTTCCTCATGTACTTAAATATTAAATTTCAAATGATCCTGTCCTTTGGGATACTTTGCCTAAAATTATTTGGATATATCATTAAAGAAATGTAGATCAAAACATACTGCAAATGTTATGCTTAAATACGATAGAGCATTCTGCTTTGTAGTCTGGTTTCACAATAAACATCCTCACGTAATCGAACATCGAATAATATATCAATATCTCGATTATTAATTCTATTTTTGAACTTAATCACAGCAGTCTTACAAAAGATACTTAATAGTCGAAAACGAATCTAATTAAGTTGACAATATTAAAAAAATATGGAGGAGTGTGGATTTAGTTACCTTTATTTACAATTTAAAATTTTAATTGGCTATTAAATATCCATCAAAATCCATATGCCATCAATAAAATTGGTAAAACTCCCAAAGTATTGATTTTCTATCAGCCAATTGCTAGCGGATTTCATTGGATTGTATCAAATGATTCTTCAATTAAGCTAAATGAGCATTTATCATATCAAAATAACTTCATTGCAGCTGAACCTAATAGCTATCTTATAACCGAATGGTATAATGAGTTTTATTCCAATTTGCATATTAATGAATAGGATCTTGATAAAAAGATTCGCCAATAATATAAAATAGTTTCCTTTGATATTACCAAAGATGTCAAAGATATATTTAGTTATTCACTTGGTTATGTCCTTTAAAATGAAAATACAGAACTTCAAACTCATATGAGTAAAAAAAATATTTTTATGGAATAAAAATGTGGATTATGGATTTTGAATGGATTTATTGGCAGTGAAAAGTTGAAAGAGTCGACCAATTATTAGCAATTAAATTAAATCAATACATATCTGTGGAGTCATTCTGAAAGTTAAGTCATCGATTTATTGGGATAGTTTCATTATTTTGTAAGTTTAAACAAGCCTGAGTAATAATTTTTAAATAAAGAACTTGCTATTAAATTGCCTGATATTTCTCATATTAAAATTAACTAGCAATCCATCTTTTATAATCATCTTTACAATCCATAACTAATAAAAGATATTCTAATCTATGATAAGCCTTAGATCCCTATCTAAAAGGAAAGCATTAATCAAACTATCGCAAAAATCATTTGGTTGTATATCTCAGAACATGAACTGTAGTAGGAAGTTCACCGAAAAAGGTATATGAATAATATTTTTCATTATTCTGAGGGATATGCAATAACATTCATAAACTCTGATAATTACAATGACTTTATCTCTGATAAATATCATGAAGGAATGCATTCCGTACTTGAAGAAATTGACTATATGACAAACTTTAGTCCATAAAACATTTTAAAAATGAAAAAAACAATTATTATCTTAGCAGTACTAATCCAGAATGGAGGCATTTTCATAGACAACAGCGTAATATTAACTGAGTCCTTAGATTGGATTTACAAAATAAGTTAAAATCCTTTTGTTAATGGTGGAATCAAAACTATTAATAATGTGATTGGTTTTTTTTCTGCAAACTACAATCCCTAAATTTTGAAGCATTAATTCTCTTCCCTTATAAAATATCCAACTCTGTAACCATTTTTTATTGCCGCTGTCAAAGACACTGCATATATAAATGACCTTTTTAGCCAATATCTCAAGGTGGTTAGGTAAAAGAATATTGAATTGACAAATTAATTAAACAATGATCCCCTAAAAATACAAGCGATAGAATAAATTGAGTTATTTTATAATGCATCATATCTAATTCTTTAAAACAGATACCTCAAGTAGCAAGAAAAAGGATTGAATAACATTTAATATTCAGTTACAGGCTTTTATGGGTTAACGCTTATTAATAGCAGATACTTTCCATAAAAATTAAATTATATTTATTATAATCAGCCTGAAGAGTATCTTTTAAACAGCATCAGCTACATATCGTAAGAATAACTAATAGGATATATTGGCCCTCTCAGATATATGATTAAGATACAAAATCATAGCGACATTTATAAAATTATCTCGAAAATAAAAATAACAAATCTTAGTTTTTTGGCAAATCATTTTTATCTTGCAGAAGAGGAAGATGATTTTGGAGTTTCTCATGCTATAAAGACAAATAGCAAGACTGTTTGGAAGGATTTACCCAAAGTAATCTGGTACTACAAATCTTCTAGTGGTAAATAAAATTAAATTGATGGTCAAATAAAAAAAAAAGTATTATCAATGGCCAATGAGGCAGGCATCAATGTCATATAAGTGAGCAAAAAAAACTTAGGCAACTATATTAACAAAGAAAGTTTGAATAATATAAATTCGATTATGGCAAAGGTAAAACTTGGAGTTGATTCTAAATCTCTAACATTTGTGCTGTACAAACTCGCTCTTCTCTACAAATATGGTGGAATTTTTCTATCCAATCAGTTTATGCCTGTAGATAATCTAACATGGATATTAAATGTAGGATAAAGCAATAAGTTCATTTATAATAACTATGGCTCGATGCCCAAAGTTTTGACATTTTTCAAATCTACAAATTCTCGATATTTCTATAATTACACTATTGATGAAAAATATGGCATCAAAGTCAATGAAAACATTACCATCTTAAACAATTTTATAGCTGCAGCCAAAAACAGCTTGTTTATCAATGAATTATTCAACTAAATTCTTCATTTTGTAGTATTAAGTGATTTAGAGATCAAGAGTCTTTTTAAATAGCATCAAATTGATATCAATTATCGTAAAATTGAAGTTTAGGATTTGGTCTCGACACTTTCAACCTATATCCTGGCCAAAAGGGCTAAAATATTAAAAAATTTAAAAAAACAAATTTCCAGTTATTAGTATTACGGTATCTGGTCAATTAACGAGGATGTCGGCCCTAATAAATGGCTGGTTGATTTAAACCTATAATCTGATGTCGATGAAATTCCGAAATTAAGTCTATGGTTTGAATAAAAAGGTTCATAGTATGTAAATGGAGTGATCGGAAGACCTCATTATTTAATTTTCCTAAGTCCTACAAACAGAAAGAATCTTTCATAAATGATCTCTGAAAAAGCGACAAACAAACTATCTCCAAATATTGAGAGAAAAAGTCAAAGAAAAAGTCACCCTTGATAAATTTTATTGTTAATTATGATAGTATTTTAAAATGACTGCATTAATCATTAAATATTGAATTTAAGTGTAGCTTGAAGTTTTGCCTAGAGTTGACGATGTGTTTTACTACATATTTCTATATTTATGTTGAGATATACCGTAGCAACTAATTTTATCAGCAGTTGCATTTAGTTGTACCTTTTAGCAGTGATCCTTGCAGTTATTATAAATGCGTAGACCTTCTTTAAACTGTATTAGTTATCTTTGAGTTTCAGACAGCATCAATAATAAATAATAAATTAGTTTTTTGGTTGAG
>Ga0302186_10000250_pt1 | contig 49692 bp, 32 predicted proteins | sample II_Bog_E1_2_FD_198782 | JGI IMG/M metagenome (GOLD analysis project Ga0302186, IMG submission 198782) | Peat permafrost microbial communities from Stordalen Mire near Abisko, Sweden - II_Bog_E1_1 | ecosystem: Environmental > Terrestrial > Soil > Wetlands > Peat | place: Sweden: Abisko...
CCCATTTAAAATATTTAAAATACATGTTTTATTGAAATTATATCTAAAATGACATAATAATATTTAATTGATATTTAATGAAAAATGACTATTGTAATTGTTTTGACCAATACTAACCTCTTTGATTTTAGTATTTACCTATTTAAATTGATTGACGTCAACTGTCAATCAATTATACTTTTTATTTAAGGATCATTAAAACTATGTATCAATAATTACAATTTTAAAATATATCACTTTTATCATTTTATCACTACATACTAATAGATTTAATGAGATGTTTTTCCGTATTCATTTTCACCTTAAGCATCATTGAAGTATGAGATTTTGAGATATTTTCACTCTTTAACAAGGGAATGAACTCATGATATTTCTAAGATAAATTTACAGGATTATCCTCAGGAAAATATCCGTTAAAATCTGCCAGATAGTCCGATTTGATTAGCCAAATTTAGTCTTCTTCAAGTTCCAGTTTTCTGAGCTTGCTAAATTCGCTTTTAATAATCTATTGATTTGAGCTCAAAGCATATTTCTGTGTAATGAACTTAATTTAATTTTAAATTAATGATAATTATTGAGGTTCACAATCGCTTGAGGATAACTCTTCGACAGTCAGATTTAGTGTCCTTTTCCTTCGATTTGTCATATGTACGGCTAGACTCTGCAATTTTTAGATATTAGTGCAAGATTTATTGTAGGTTGTAAAAGTTTTATCAAAATTTATGTTTCTTCTAATTCGTTTCTTTCTTTCATTTCGGCCTATTTTTTTCTGGTGTAAATATTTATATATGACAGTTTAGTGATATGGAATGAAGTGAAGTTTTGGACAAGAGGCTTTTAAATGTCTACCATCACACATCTCGCAATCGAATATTTCGTATTCGTCTGGTATATTTTTTATTCGATCTCTCATCGAACAAAAAAATTAAAAATCCATTTCAGTTTCTCTGAGAATTTCGACAAACTGATCATAGGTGAGGAAAAAGAAGATAGAATATCCCATAGAAATTATTTCATAGTATGGTCGTTTTTTTTCAATAAAATCTAAGCTCATAATTTAAGGATTTTGGCTTTATACTGCTGATTTTTTGTTCATAATGAAGTTACATAACTAAAAACCTGGCCTTTTACAACCAAATCCCATCTATCCAGCTTTTAAAATGATTAAATTAAAATCATCATCAAAACGTTGGATGACTTCTTCGGGATGACTTACACGCATCTATATTTTTTCAGCCATATTGTAAAGAGTTTTACTGATAAATGACTTGAAAAATAAGATATTCTCAAAAATCTTTTTATTTGACTCTTTTAAATAATTTCGCTTCATCTCATAAGGTAAACTACTTATAAACTGCTTTTCTTCCTCAAAATTGAATTTTTTTCGTAACTATGCATTTTATTGAATGTAATTGTTAATCTTAGAACTAACTTATTCTGGAAGCTCATTTTTGTCTGTAAGCTTTTTGAAAATTTTTGTCTTTTTACTTCGTTATTCATCTTGAGAACGGATTCGCTGAATGAGTCCACCAACACAGTTAATGTTGTAACCAAGAGCGATACAGCTGAATGATTCAATAAAGACCAAACAAAGTGCCTATTGATAGTTGGTGGCAACAAGATCACCAAAGCCGACTGTCATCATAATTGTATTAGCCCAATAATAGGACCAAATATACTGTTCATACCAAGGAGAATTATCTATATTTTTTACTGTCATCCAATTATGGTTGGAATTAAGATAACTCATGGCTGCCAGTAATATGGCAATTATATGGGCAAATGCAAAATTGACCAATAAAATTTTGACCAGCGACCAATACTGTTCATTATAAAAGTTTTTTATTAAGGTAACTTACAATTTCTACATTTTGTCAAGACAAAGGGGAATTTTTAAGAGGATAATTAATGTTAAGAATATAAGAACTGTAGAATCTATGACCATATTCCCAAATAGAATGAGAACAATCAAGATATCCACTACTAATTATCGATTGGCTAAGAAGGTCCAAATTTCGATAAGACGACTTAATTTTTTTCCAGAGCTATACTTCACAGTAATTAAATTGAGAATTAATTAGACAATAGAAAATAGAGTACAAAAAATAGAAAATACTCTCACAGATGAACTTTCTTAAACTTTGTCGAATACAAGAGAAATAGAGCTGATAATAGCTAATCCAATAACATAGAAAATGGTCAATAAAGACATGATATTTTATGCAAACTGAGGGAGTTAAATGCCTTACGTTATTTGCAAAAACCCTTATTCTAAGTCATCTGGACTTCTAAACTCAACTGGATTAGAAAGTACACTTGTTCTTTTTAGTTTCTTGATAAAATTGGAAACAATAGCTTTAATTTTATATTTTTTAACAATATCCCTTAGGATAAAATTATTATCGCCATGTTGTCTTAAACTTGTTTAACTTTAATGAGCATTGAAGCTAGGATTTTATAAACTTTTTTAATCCTTAATTTTAGTAAGGCCAATGAATTGATGAGTTTAAATCAGTGAACGAACACTCTGTTCTTGGGAGGAAATTTATACATTTGGTTCTTTGAAGTATTTCTATTTTTCTTTATAGAGATATTAATTAATACTAGTCTTTGTTTTGTTTGTTCTTGCTGGCACAGTATCGTCTTTTGCCCTCTATTTTTTGATTATAGATTTTTGTGATTTTTATTTTTTGATAACATCTGTCAAACTGGCAGGAATGGACTCCATAAATAAATTCGTCTGAATAATCTCTTTATCTGAGGGAGATTGTATTTTTCTTTTTCCTTTCATTTAAAAATATTACATTTAATTACTTGATGCGATTTTGATCAATGGAAATTCGGCAAATTGCTTGTTAAACTGACTTTACCTTCATGTGAATAATAAAAAATGGAAAATTTAACAATCAGAATGCATAATAAATACAAAAGAAGATCATACATTATAAAAATGTTTTTTTTGTTATTGTTTAGAGGTGATAATAAGGTTAGCACACACACTTGAATCGAAGAAGAGGAAGACCCTTATTTTTTTAACTTTATTAAAATCATGGAGTTTAGTAGTGAAATTATTATTTTATATTAATTATTTTAATAATTATTCACAATAAAAATTAGGCTTAATAAACTGGAAAAACAGAATTTAGTCTTAGCAATTTATATAGATATAAAAATACAGGATTAATTTTATGTTTATTGATTGATCAAATTAATGCTCAGATTAAACTATCAATTTCAATTTCAACTGTTTTTTACATCACCATATCCCTCTTTTATTCTTTTTCATTTTACACAATTAGAGTTAACTCATTAATATACTTGAGGATTCTCTCCTACATAGGATTACTTGAGTCTTTTAAATTCAGTACAATTCCTTTTAACTGGAAAAGACCACTACGAAGGCAGATCATAGTTAAAGTCACCACCTATTCAAAGTTTTTGTTCAAATTAATTTTCTAGATAAGACAGCTTTTACATCTTTTGAAATTTTAAGCAGTTTAATACCAGGAGGGATTTCCTCTTCGTTTATCCCGATTCTGATGTGGCTTAATCTATAGTCAATCTGATAGATATTGATGAATTTAATCTAAATATCTTGAAAAGTACTCTTACTTCTACAATATCCTTCTTTACAACTTTTTTATCGATTGTTTCAGCTTTGAATAAAAGATGTTTATATCCTTGCTTTAAAAACAGCTTTTTCTCGAATTTGTTTTTCCCTTGTGCAAGCCACAGAGTTCCTATCATTAGTCCTTTCTCACCAAAAATAATCTACACTTTATTTTTTTATTTCTTTTGCTATACCTAAAGCATAATGTAGTATGTTTAGCCACCATCAACCTGGATTAATTTATTACTCTAAATAAACGGAATTTTACATTAAGAAACTTATGGTCAAAGAATTAACTGGTGAAACTCATTTCTAATTGAAGTGAGATCTATTTAAGTCTGTTTACTATGATGTATTGCACAAACATTGGAAATGACTACATTGATCTATAAGTACAATTGAGACTGGATTTTATTCATAGATTATATTTTACTCTACTGTGAAAGAGTCTTCGCAGTTAATCTTTGCTGTTAAAGTTTCTTTTTTTTATTATGGAGGTTGAGAGGTTTGAATAAAGTATTTCTGCTTATATGCCAATTCTAGAATTAAAGAATATCCGCCTTTATAAGGAGGAATAAACTAAAATATGAATTATCTTCTTCCCTCATTTCTCTTGATATCCTTGAAGATCATTGAACCCTTGCCCACTACTTCTTTTAATTCCGTATTTTCGACTCTAACCTTTCTTAATCAGAAAGTACTTAGCTCTTGAGGTATTAATAATCAGAACTGAAATCTGGTAAAGTGCATATAAAATGAAGTTGAATGAGATTTCCCACATAATTCTTTTGTTCGATCGGGTTTGGTGAAAGGTAATATGTCTTTTGGTCTATATTGATGGAGGCTGTTTTAAACTTTTTGTTTTCCTCAGTAAAGGGCATCAGTTTATTGATTTTTACCTTCATTATTATCAAATATTATATCTTAAGATTCAAAGGGTAATCATAATTAGTAAAAATAAACAATAATAAAGTCATAAATTCGGTATTGAATAAAGCCAGCAAATATGATTAGTTTTTATATTCAGTAAGATTCATTTTATAATTTAAATGAGTGAAATTAGATTCTTTATTTTGCTGATCCTGGCATTTGCAGGTTTATCTAATACACAAAATTCGACAAATTAATCACCAAATAACATCAACACCTTCGTTGATATTTCAGCCACCAACAATACATTGTAAATCACTCAGTATTTCACATTTTAATAGCTATCTCCTGACTTGTATAATTCTGAGTGGTACGCTTTTTTAGTGATCGACGCCCAATAACAATAATATTGGATGAAGTACCACATCTATATTACGACTGTTTCTAAATAAACTGGAGTTGTGAATCCAACAAAAAAAGAATGCATTGGTAATCACAATGATTTGCATATGTGCTACTTCGCAGGCAGTGAAATTAGCATCAAATAGCAGAATCTGCAAGTTGATTTTATTTTTCAGCAACCAACTGAGATGAAAATTAAGATAGAAATCAATACTGTCAGGTATCTTTCAGTGGGAGAACAATTTGTTATGCAAAAGAGTAATTAAAATTTTACCAATATAATTCGAATTGATATGCGCGATATAAAGGACTAGTTCACATTTTTCCTTGTGGAATTTGGCGAGGAGATTGTTGTGGATTAATATAGAAATTGCTAAAAATTTATTGCTTCAAAGGAAATAACTCCTCCTGATTAATACAGATACTCTTTCTAAAGTATTCTTCTTTGGGATAATGTGGTGGGAACAGTGATAAATTTTAACGATCTCAAAGAGATAGAGTATATCACATTCTTAATGGGAATTACTGATCAAAATACATACGTTTTTAAGACAAGCCTGATTTATGAAGTAGCAAAGCCTTTTACCTTATAAATAGGCAAAAAATATCATTAGTTAATCCCCTATAGTAAGGCATATAGTGCCTAACTCCCGGAGAATCAGTCGAACACTACATTCATTTTATTGAAGATTCATCTTAACTATTTCCATGAGCTTGACTTATCGAACTTAACCATTAACGGCTTAAATTTAGCATAAAGTTAAATATAGGTCTTTCTCAAGTAAAATGGGATCATTGAATCAAATAACCAATTTTCTCTAAAATTTAATAATACTATATACAATCTAAGTTTTACCCTAAATTTTCATTTTGGAAACCTGATCACTATATCTTTGATGCAGATTGATACGCAGATGATTCAGCTTCAACCTAAGTCAGTATGGAGTGATTACCTTTCTTTTAATCAAACTCAGTATCTATACTTTATTATTGATACTTACAAATCAGAGGAAAAGATTGATTTTCAAGTTGAGTTATAGGTTTCCTATCTTAGTTAGTATGAAGTTAATTTCAAAAATTGCGTTGAAAAAACTGTGTAACAATGTAAAAATATTGCTTTAAGTATCAATTAAACACTGAGACTAATTGGTTTGACTGCATTGACACCTCAAATAATCCCAAAATCTTATGGAAACTCTTATTTATTTAAAAATTTAACAATAACAAAGTATCAAATATCCGCTAGCGTCTACCGTTCAGTTTTTGTGATTTAGATGATTTCTAAAAATCCACTGCTAAAGTACTCGGTGGCATGGTATATGGGCAATCAAATCTATCTCCTAAAATAAAATGAATTAAACAAAATGCATGGATAAGAATAATAGCTGGCCATTTATTATTTTACCATTGTCGATGCAACCAATATTTCTTTTGCGAGGATTCACTATCTCTCCTCCAGTCAATCTACTCGATTATTTGGTACCACTACTCTCATTGACTTATACAACTTATAATCAATCAATTAAGAACTAATTAGTCACCTAATATTCAGCTTCTAAAATTCAATTACTTTCACTAATATTCAGAATGCGACTACATATTACGTTTATGTTCGAAGTGAAGCCAAATGCACATATTAAATAACATTAACATTTGGATACAATTTGGATGGAAACATCCAACATCCCATTAGCTTTTTAACAATAGGAGAGAACTCAAGGACATAACTCACAATCCAACCCTATTAGATATTATTCGTTTAAATTCGGTTGGAAAAATCAACCTTTATGCATTTATCAAACTCAGCTCCTCTAAAAGTGTGCTAATTTTTACAGGCATATTCTCCTAAAACATATCAAGATATGCAAAGTGCCTCCTATTGCACGACAGTTATGACAGTAAACAGTCTCTTGCTTCAGGACTATAATTATTCTGGTAAATTCTTCGTTGGCATTTAAAACTAGAACAATCAAACTTTTCCTTTATAAATAATAACTGAGGTATCCTTGCTAAGATGCAACCATGTCTAAATGGGGAAAAGCCATATTTTAATGATCCATAAAAACGAGTCATCTAGCTATGCTTATTGTGTTTTCTATATAATTACACATAAAGCTGATATCTAAATTTTGATAGACATTTAAAATCCTAAATTATCAGGAATAGCTCTGCCTACAATTAAATTAGGAAAGTCATGGAAGACATTAATAACATCAAACATCAAGATAATAACAGGAGAAGAGATTGACAACTATTGCTTGGGCTAGTATGAGTAATGTTGGCTGGAGATCAATTTTTAACTTGATGAGGACCATCATATAAGGCAAAAACAAATTTCAGTGACTGTATCATACACAGATCAACCATTGACTCTAAAAGATGGTCTGGCTCACAAATCAACAATACGGCCAAAATAAGTAAAACATTTTAAATATCCCCTTTTTAACCTTGATAATCTAACTGCGACAATCAAATCAAACATGGGAAGTCTAATTTGTTACGCTGCGATTGTTACAAATTATGATAAATTTATTTATCCAGAATAGGAATAAGCCTTGTCAAATAAAAGTTCGTAAATTTACCAATCGTTGTATGATTCCTATTTTTATCCTTCCTATCTTACTATTTCATAAGGGGACATTCTAAAAAAATGTAACAGTCTTTAAAATCAAAATGTGGTGTGTTATGTATTATTTTCAGTTTATGGGAAATAATAGACTGTTTATGACATTGAATTTATGATTCAAGTCACTCAATCAATAAGTTACTTGAGGGAGGGGCAGCGGCTTGAAAAGTACATCTAAAAATATTCTAAAACTTATTTCAACTTTAAAAATAATAATAATAACACAAATTTACTCTTTTTTACGGGTAGTAGCAGCCAAGATTGTCTCAGTATGGATGTGGTCGAAGGAAACTCTTAAATAAATAAATTTGTAGATATTGAAAGTGGTAGAACTTAAGTATTACTATTAAATGCTACTGAATAATGGTATTCGGTGGTTATCTCAGCTAGATAAAATTGTTATTTTACCATTCAAGTCTCAGCATCAAAAAGACCCATCCGTGAGGTATCTCTCGGCTATTCTCATTTGATATCATTAGGAGCTGGTTAAAAAATTTACTATATAATGCCTAATGAAGAACTTACCCTTATAAAGTTGATTGTGAGTATGAAACTATAAAAAATGGGTGAAGTTATCATTCGGGGAATCCCAGTCACCAACACTTAACTAAGTGATTTTATCAAATTTATTAATGAAGACCTTGAAATCAATAAAAGGACTAATCTTAGCTACGCGTGGATTGATACTAATTCCCTCACCATTCGATAAAGTGATAGACATTTTTGTAAAAACTGTCACATTTGTATATAAATTTAAGGCAGCAAGGCCATGGAGGGATATCTTACAATTCCCTAGACTCCCAACTCTATTTCTTTCCATTTACCAGGTACAACATCTAGTGACATTTTACTAAAAGGATAATATTATAAATGGCAATTTACTTATATCTTTGCCGGATACAATCTTATCATCAAAATTCAAGCTGGATCAATCCAAATTGATATATCAAGGTCATTCAGCAAATAGATAAACTCAATAATTCTCACATTCGATAAAATTAATTACGTTAATAATCAAATATAATTCGAATATTCGGAATTAAGCGTTTATAACAGTGATATAACCATTACTGCTTTACAAAATTCAGTTTATTCAATTTCTTCTAAAGAATTACTGACAATTAAGGATGATTTTTATTACATCTAAGTCGGTAAGCCTGAATATATCTACCTGTTTGGACATAACCCTAGCTGTTATGCTGGGGAACTGGCCAACCAGTATCAAGAATTTATTTTAACTGTTTCTCGTAGCGGTTATGATGCAATTAATGCTGAAGACGTATCATCAAAATTATTATAAATTACAGCTACCGTGAATTCATAGTCGATAAATATTAATAAAGAAATTATTAAAAACGTTATTATCCTCTCTTTTGATGAAGAATCAGAGATAAATAATCAGCCCTTTAAGATATGCCTTAGGCTTAAATAAGAAGCAGAAGAACAATATTTTGATGGAAGACTCATGTTTTTGGGAAATCTTAATTACATTCCTTAAGATTTTTCCATGCATTTCAGGAAAAATAGAAATTTAACCTTTATGTCGGAGGGCAAGGGGATAATTGAAGTCGATTAATGTGGAAGCCGTAGTGTTCTCACTCTAAGCAGTAGGTATCAGGATATCAATAATATGAATAGCAAAATAACACAGAGGAGGATAGCCAATAATCTGATTGCTTTTGATCACTATGGACCAGTCTATTTGAACACTGAATCAAAAGACTACGTCACATTAAGATGGAGAAATTATCAATACGAAGGAAATGGAAAGGGATACTAAATCTTCTCTCCCAGCACATTCAGAATCCTTTATAATGCCAGCAATCAGTAGCTCTCAGTAACAATTAAACCAATCCAAAATACTAGTGATGAATTTCTAAGTGACCTTTAAATAGCTGAAGTAATCTATCAAGTCTATATCGCAAAGTAAGAATCAGATTTATATAACGCAATGAATTGCGAAAGAGGGGATTATATGTTTTGGGTTAAACGGATATAAACAGCACAGTAGATGACATAGGAATCCTCTATGAAATTAAATGTAATTTAGCCTTAACTTAGAACATCAACGATTTGAAAACAGTCTTTAAGAAGAGTTCATATGTATTGATCATTGTGAGAGCTGAAGTAATGGTGAGATGGAACTACAATAATGCGACCTAGAATTATCGGTTCTATTATCCCTACCAGGAAATGTTGCTTTCTCAGTTCAGTGCATCGGAGGTATCCAAATAAATTGGGGCCACTCCAAGTAATTAAAATCAAAATCAAAATCAAAGTCAATCATCATCAAACCCGATGATCTGGGTAATATTTACCATCCTTGTCATTGTCATTATTTTGCTGATTGTGATCGTAATATGTGTTGTAAGAAAACTCCAAAAACGAGTTCAAAGATTTGATCTCATGCAATAAGAACAAATGGGAAATAGCGAAGTAATGACCACGAAGATAGGAACCGAAACGGATACTAAAATCTAACCAATTGAAATGCAAAAGATGTGATTTAGAGAGTGCAATTTATGTATCGATATTTAGGCTGAATTGTTTTCCATATGTTGTTATAATAAATTAGATATAAATAGAATTATGAAATGCTCATAGAAGAATTCCCTTGATCATATTCCCATTATCATAGAGGAAAGAAAAAACTTACAATCTGCTATTATGATCAAACTTGAGTAGGCTTTGAGAAGTTATGGGGTCTAGATTCTCAGTGAGTTTGTTTCAACTTCGGACATCGATTAGTCTGAAGATGATGAGATTGCCTACAAGAGCGATGGTGCATTCAAACAGGCAACCACTCAACTCCTCGCTGATATCCACCGAGTGCTTTCTAAACAACTCACTAACAGTTTAGAAATCATTATGAAATAAGTGTTCATTGACAAAGATGAGCAATAGGTTGACAATGGAGTAAAATCTATGATGATTTTATATGGGTTGATGAAGATGGAGTCCATGCATTCAGACAACTGCAACAAGATGCTGAGGTGGATTTATGATTTGTCAACCATGAGTGAACAGACAATCTCAATGTAAATGGGCAGCGTTATCTCATCAATAAAAAGTAAATTAATCAAGTTGGGCTTTATAGTTTTTAAGAAGATTAAAGGAGATTAAAATATTTAGGTATTAGACTTAGAAGATGAGTAATAGTTCAAAAAAGCATTTTCTCACTTCATCAAGTACATTTTTTGTAAGATAGACTCAAAGAAGAGAAGATTTATCAGTTGCAGTACTAACTGTGCAGGGTCTGCGAAGCCTTTGTACCCATGTGCAGTATCTCAGCACATGTTAACCAGTGTGAGCAGCGGCATCAGAAACAATATTATGAGAATAAGATTGAAGACAAGGGTCGGCAAATACTGGAATTGATTAATGAAATCAACTAAAAAACTGAAGAGAAATACAATCTTAAGACCTTTTTGGAGAGAATATATACCGTGATCGGAGATAAAATGGTAACTTTCTCCCTAGCTAATTAAATTGATGAGATACAGCAAGTCATAAACCAATATAAAGGTATTTATTCCATGGAAATATACTCTTAAGTCATTGAGCTACTATAAAATTATGTGGAAATCATCAATAAAAATAGTTACTCAGGCGACAACAAAAGTGATAAAGGTTCCAAAGCCCTCATTTGTTCAAAAAAAAGTTCAAAAAATTAAAAAAGAATTTCATCAATAACTTCTCTAGTTCCTGAATCACAGCCAACATAGCACATTATCGTCTCATAAAAAACAATTATCGCTGAGTCTTAGGTTTTAATAAGAAACAATACATGCAGATTATCTGATTTTGAAATGATACGATCAATAGGAAAAGGGTCCTACAGTGAAGTCTACCTTGTCCGTAAGAAAAACACACAAGATCTCTACGCGATGAAAATCATTTAAATTTCAGATCTTAATTAAGAGCGAATCACTGCGTTCAAAAAGTAGCAGAAAATATATAAGAGTATTAAAGGAGGATTCAATGTTAAGTTGTACTATTCCTTTTAAGAAAAGAATCTATACTTCTTTATATTGGACTACGGATGTGGAGGTAATTTTAGAACGTTGCTGTAAAAGTAAACTTATTTCGAAGAAAAATACGCAAGAGCGTACCTAGCCAACCTCATTTTGGCAGTGAGTTCAATTCATCAGATGGGCATTGTCCATCGTGATCTCAAGCCAGTACAGCATAGTTAATTTAGGAAAATATTGTTATCAATTAATTAGGGCAGTTAATTCTCACTGATTTTAATCTTTCGAAATTGATTAAAGATACCGAAATTGATAAACCAAACACTTTTTTCGGTACTCCAGATTATATTGCTCCAGAAGTACTCAAAGAAGAGCCGACCAGCTAAATGATTGATTGGTTTTCAGTTGGCGTTATAGGCTATTAAATGGTCATAGGAGTAACTCCCTTTACTGATTAGACTCCTCAAAGAGTTTTCGAAAATATTCTAAAGGGGTAGATTGAATGGCCATAGATTGGATATGATGAAGGTCAGATAAGTCCCGAATGCAAAGATCTCCTCTAAGGACTATTAAACCCAGATCCTTCAAAAAGATTAGGAGCTAATGGTCTTACCGATATTCAAAATCATAACTTTTTCTCTAATGTTAATTGGTCTAAATTATCACAACTCTAGTACTATTACATTCCAACCTATAATCCTAATTAATAGGAGGAGAGCCAATAACTGCTATACGAAATTCATAATAAAAATTCCGCAAAGCTCAACATTAACAGCAGCATCAAGTTTATACCAGGAGAAACAGTGGTCCGTTATGACATTTTGAAATCAATTACAAATAAAAATGTACGATCTCATCGAAATTCAAGATTTAAATTATAAAAGTAGCTCTAAGCCCTAAAGATACTGCCGAGTACTCAAAGCATACAATTTAGAAACAACAACTCAATCAAAAATTTCCACTCTCTCTTCGATGACTCCGCAGGTGTTAGTTGTAAAAATTTCTCAAACGAAAGTATTGGTAATAATCAACAAAGCAATTGATACAAAATACACTAATTGTATATTAAATAGATAGATAAATATTAACTCAACTTTTATATATTAATGGACATTAATCATAGCAAACTAATCATGATTGGATAAGCTCGGTGTATGTGTTGATTGTTTTGGACAGGTACCCGAGTTTTTAATAGCAAACTGAACCAATCAGTTGGCTTATTTTATGACTTAATTTTTAATAGTAATGATGGCCCTCACTCGCAGTCAAGTGGTTTATGTATCCGCATTGATATTTTAGAACGGTGATGCTTTTGCTTTCTTACAAAATGTCAGTCTTGAATTATTTTAATCTTTCCGAAAGATATTCGAGAGTGTCATTGCCTTTTTAGTAGTCTTTTCTTTTCAGATACTGTTTGGTGAGATTGTTTCTTACCTGAATTGTTGCATTGAGCAGATTCATATTCTCTTTTTCATACCTGACAAATGGTAAGAGATTTGTCTACAAAAAGCAAGATTCGTGGAGGTTCACGCTAATATTTTAATTACTGTATTTTTGCCAACTATCCAGAGCTCCTTCCAAGCATTAAATTTCGTTGAGCTTTACTCTTTTATTGAACTACCTAATTTATTTTTTCATATTTTAGATGAGTTCACTCAAAGTTTTATAGTTATTCATTAAGCTAATGTATAATCCATCGATGTCCGCCAGTATCTTTTCCTTTGTAAGCCAATAAATATTGACTTTATCCATAAGGGAGGAAAGGTATTCGTTGTATTGACGATTTTCCTCGCTGATCTAGACTTTAACTTACCCTTCTAATAAGCATAGCTCTTCTATTGAGGTTATTTTTTTTAATTTTTAGTATTATTAGAATTTACGCTTCATTTGCTTGTGGTCTTTTAAAGTAAAGAAATCTTATAAAATTCTAGAATTTTTCAATTCATTATGACTTATTAAATCCTACAAAAAGAATTATAGGTATTTCTTTTGTCTTGATATGTTTTCTACATTGATTTAAGATTCAAGCCATCCAGGTTTTTCAAGATAGGGCAGCCGTACTCCAGGATAAACTCTTTCCAAATTTCTCTTCAATTTTTGAAAATCTTAGAGATTTCTCTTGCAAATAATATTAGCTGGCATTATCTTCAAATGATACATTGTATAGTCTGAAGAAAAGAAGCTTCTATTAATGATTTAATGATTTTAAATTGTAATTTTTAAATTTTTGTGAGAAAGGGCCTCTCTTTAGAAAGATTTGAAACATGCAACAGTGGATTTAAATGGCTATTTTATTAAAACTTATCCTTAGTAAGGTATCTTTGTTAATTTGATGGGTTTGACAGACACCAGCTTTATCGGTGCCTTTTTTTACTATTTCTTTTCTTATTTCTTTGCTTATTTTGGAGGCTCAATTATTTTGGCTTTTGATTTAGCTTTGGGTTTTGCGATCTACGATTTCGGTATTTATTAATCGAAAGTGATTTATTAAAATACAGGTTTAGCAGGAGATTTAGTTTTTAGGGGAGCAGGCTTCATCTATGGAATTGACATACCTGTTTGAAATAATTTTTAAAAATTATCTGGATCCACAGGTAAAATATTTACTACATTCTTAGCTGGTGATCCTTTCGGTTTGGTTGGAGTATTTAGCTTGGTTTATTTTTTAACGGGTTATTCAGCGGGAACTCCCCAAAAATTAGAGCTTTCAAAGAACGATTTATCATATTGTTTAGTTTAGAATTCATTGTTACTTGCTGACCTGTTTTCGAAGATAGAGTCTAAGACTTCCAGTGCGCTCTTTTCTTCTTTATGTTTTATTGGCATGGGACTCTTAGATCTTTCCTTCGGTTTTTAAACCTTATGAATCTGAATTTGGGCTTCAGTATGCTTTTCCTCTTTCTTTAAGTCCTGTGATATTTTTTTAATTTCTTCAGCACTGCCTGTCTGGTAGAGGTGAAAGGAATGGTTTTATTTGACGTTGACTTTATTTTTTTAACTTTATTGTCTATTGAAGCGGTCTACTAATTCTTGAACGTAATCGATGTTCCATTCATCAATATTGACATTCCCAGCTATGGACTCGCAAAATTCACCAAAATCTTCATACTTATCGGCAGGTATATTATTCCTTAAGTATGCTTGCTTAGCACTGACGGAATTAGTTTGTGATGGCTGATTGGTTTCTGTCATAAATTAAAATAAACAATTAGAATGATCTGGAATTAAGATCGGATTAATATCCTACTATTAATTTATTATTTATAAAAGGATATTTTCATAATCATTTCAGAGATCTGGTATCGACAATCTGAAGGAGTGAATCGAAGTGGCTCTATTTAATCGGCTGAGAGGATAAAGAAAATTGCTTTTTGCTTTCAACTTGAATTGTTTTAACATGCTACTTAATCCTCTTACCGAAATTTTAGAGATGACTGATGATCAAGTTATTATATTTACTAATATATAGCTTTTCTTTTAGATAGTGGATGACTGAGAGTTACGTAATAAGATAGTTGAGCATATAAACCTCAGAAAGTAACTCAGTTTCATTTTTGGGTATTTATATAATGGTCGTCAAGTATCCATTTTAAACGAAAGTGTGTGGTGCGTTATAGCAGTTGTTCATTAACTTGATGGTATAGTTGAGATTTTTCATGCCTCCCCAGTACTTTATCTGTTTTATTGTAAAATTAAACAAGCAGATAATATTCTTGTTGAAGTTATCCCAGAAGGAGCTGAAATATTTATTGTTGTCGAACACAATTGACTCAAAATATTTTTCAACGTACAGGGAAGATTTAAATGATTTGACCATAAGAATGCAGTAATTTCTTAAGCAATATATGAGTTTAACTCGCATTTAGAACTGGAAAATGCTTTCGTGAGTTATGTTATTGAAATCTTACATGTCAATTTGATCTTCATTGTCACTAAAAGGTTTTATTTCCGATAAAGCCTTATCATTGTTACTACTAATGACACTTCTAGTCTTGCCCTGGGCAAAGTTAACGAAGAATTTTATAGTTTTTTGAGATAAAATATAAGTGATTTCCTACAAGTAAGATCGGTTAAAATTAATCCAAAGTTCATGGCTAAACATAGTAATCAATAGTTACAAAACACCTTATAGTTCCTCGATATAACCTTTTGTTATTTTTTATTATGAATTGGTGATGACATTGATTATCCTTGATTTGTAAAGTTTGAAAAATTGATCAATTTAGTTGATGATGAGAATGGATTGGGGGTGATTAGTCAATGCAGTCGCTACTTTTATCATCCAAAGCCAGCAAATACTTTAACTTTTCCGCTCCTTATCTTCGTATCTGTTGGATACTATATTTGCTGATTGGGCAATTGAGCACCTCGTCAATGGCTTGAATTTGACCATTTCTTCAGGATAAATCTAACATAATTCTAGAATTAGTCTTGATTAATTAAAATAATATTGATAATTGTACTCCTCTGCCCATATATTCACCAATATTTATAAAACAACAGTTTCACTTCTTTCAGGAGGAATCACAAGTAAAATAGGAATGGCTTACTGAACAAGTGTGCTAATTTTGGTGCTATATTCATTCTGAGCAAGTTCCTTAATGTTAGCATAATATTTATACAGCAGATTATAGATTGATTGATGAATCTAAAATTTGAATTTGTTAGACAGGCTCGAGCTTCCAACAGATAAGCATGATAGAATAATTTTTATCGATTAAGAACTCAAAAAACCATTTGGCTCAGGGAGAAGAAATTCATAATGCCGGTTTATTTTGCGGATTAGTGATAGAACATAAGATTCGCTTGTGGTCTTTCTACTCTTCAGCCACTACAAACAATATCCGATTATTTCGAGTCCATCTTTTATTGATTTGCTTTCTTTAAACAATTAACATTCATTTTATCTAATAAAGTTCAATCTTGTAACAATGCTTTCTCCCATAAGTTCAACAACACTAATTGCATCTGCTTCCGTTTTGCCAAATATTTCAACAGCTGAAAATATATTTTTGCCAAATGAAAGATAGCAGAATAGTTCAAGTTTTTTGATATCCTATCTTTAAATGTTATATTAAATTGGATTATTAGAGTATAAGTTCTTATCTATTGTTAAAATAAATTTAATATAGTTGCTGGTCGTATTTGACACATTCCCTACAATACTTAAAAACCATTGCACTATGTTATTTTTTTGGTAGGTTTGAATCTATTATTTTTTGTTTGATTCGCGAATTTAGGTTAGATATAGCTCAAGGGGATCTCGAAGGAAAAGACGAGGCTATTACCTTCTTATTTTTAGTTATTAGGTTTTAAATTTAAGCGAGTTTTTATATTAGAGAGGCATGTCGTGCTCAATAAGCAAGAGTTTATTGTTAGCGATTAGATTGTTCAGCAAAGTAATACATCCGAGAAGACTATGACTATTTTTCTTTCTAATTAGCTGAATCAATATTATCTTAATGATATTTTCCAGAGATTAAAGTTGATCTGCAATTTACACTATGGCTCTCTCCTCGATCATCCTTTCCATTTGATTCAAATTGACCAAACTAAAGTCTTTCTCATAATATTGCGAGATCATGTGCCCAATGTCTCTTGGGTCTTTAATGAGAGAGTTATTTTTAATCCAGGAATCATGAAACTCGAAGTTTGAGATGATGGATTGAATAATAGGATTGATGAATACCTCGCACTTGTCTCGTTTTTCTTATAAATCACGAAGGAAGTACTTGGTTAATAATTGATTTATTTTGCTATTCTTGCCTGAGTGCTTGATAGTCCTCATATATTCTGCAAATATTCTGTCAGCAAAACTTAAATTGAGTTTGTTTTTACCAGCATCATATTTAAGATTGTAAAGGAATAGCAAAATTTTATATCTTATGTTGAGAGATTAATTAGTGTTTGCATACCCAATTAAAACAGATTGCAGCTTATTCAACATATCTTCCTTCAGTTGCGATTTATCTTCTTCGCTGAGTAGAATATTGTTTAAAAGAGTTTGCTAAATACTGTACTCTGGGTACAACCTGAGAAGAAACACGATAATATCCAGAGATAAAGTGGTGGTGTTATCCTCATTATCATAATATTTGTTATTGGGTGATTTGATGAAATTATTGACAACCTCGAAGTCAATATTGCCTTTGTTTCTCTTAATATAGTCGAAAATGAGAGGATATGCAGCATTATTATCGTCGACTTGTTCGGCTTACCAAGTGACGTTTCTGATTGTATCATTCCTCATGAATTGCTCTGGTTGAATGTTCGTCAATATTGATAATAACAGATTATTCTTAGCTGTGCTATTACTAATTATATTGTTCACCTGAATTCGAGAAAGAACATTAATGGATGATAAAGTTTTTATTATAAAATTTTAAGGATTTTTGTCCTGGTAAGTGAGCAAAATTTCGTTGAGCTTAAGCATTGTTCGGAAAAGTTTTAGTGAGAAAAAAAGTAATTTGGAAGCCTCAGGACTATTAGTTGATTGAATGAATTTATTAATGAGTATTAAATTACCTTAATTTCGATTAATTCTAAATTATAGCATTTTGTTAATTTCCTCCCAAATATTATAGCTGTTCACAGCTCCCAAAATAATTTAAAAAATGGGTGGTATTTTATTTTAATTCGATTTGTATCTTTTCAATCCCTTCTCAATAAAGCTTTCCTCATAAATGGTTTATGACTCCAATTCATAAGGAACAATATACAGTTTGGAGAGTAGCTTGCAAAAGAGATAAGGATTAAATTTTTGTCTGCTGACTATTTTAACAAGTTGTCCAATCCAGTAGATTGATATAGAGTCCTCATGCTTATGATTCTGTAGCTAGTGCTCTTTCAATCGATTATATTATTTGTCATTATATCTGAAAGGGTAGAGTGCTTCCAATCTTAAAGATTATTCTTTATTGCAGTCATAATCGATAATGAGATCGTACAAGTAGTTAGAGCTGAGTACTTGATCCAGTAACTCATTAATTGAATTTATAGTTTACAAATCTAAATGGCCTGCCATAAAGTTAAATGAAGGCTTGTTTATCCTCAGGGCTGCAAGAGTTAGCGATTCTGTTTTTTTATTTTTAAGAAGATTCGTGATTGTTTTGAAAACTCGACCGATGTTGATCTGAGAAGTCCATCGTTTAAATGAATAAATGTTAATGAGATCAATAAAAAGATGCACTAATTTTTGTCCTTCCCTTACTTCTGCAACTTCAACATTCGGTTTAAACTTTTTAAATTTGTTATATTCATGATTAAATATATACTTTTCAAGTTCAATAATCTTTTCAGTATCTATTTCCAAAATTTTAGTTAGGAGGGAAATCTTTGGTTATAGAACAGCCAGAACTGACTCTTCATTCATGAGATCTTTCCCAATGTGATCATTGAAATTTACGATATATTCCACCACTTATTGATATTCATAGTTGAAATGCACCTTTTTAAAATAGAATTAGTCAATTTCACGAATGGATTGCTCACTATATATACATGCTTAGAGAAATTTATAGCAAAGACTTTAAAGATTTTATTATCGAAGCAAGTTGAAGAATTTGTAAATGCCTTTTTTTGTCTCCAGTAGCCGCTTTATTAACAGCTCTCCAGTAATACTCGTTAAGCATTAAATTAAAAACTAAGGCTAATTTGTCTGCAATTCAAGCATTTCACTTCTCGATTCACTTAGATAAATGTCCATCCAATCGATCCACTCATCCCCTTTAATATATTTATAAAGATCTTCAGGATTTGGTAAAAATTATTAGTTGATATACTTCAATTTATAGAGAATTGTTCTAAAAGGAAGTAAAGCTAAGCATTTTGTTTCCTTGATGGCCGACACTACTTCTTGAAAAATTAATTTTTAATGCTGGAGATTAATGTTATTGAGCAGAATCTTTAAGGATAAAGACAGGACATTTTCATCTTTATTCACTTCAATCAGCTTTACAATGGCTTTGAGAGATTATCTTGGAACTAAATTATTAGATGATTTATTCCACTTCTTATTGTAGAGTGCTAGCAACTCTATTAATTTATGCTTTATTAAACCATCATAATCCTCAATAGGATTCTTGAAAGGCACCACTTCATTTTAGCAAATTTTAGTTTAAATCTATAATAAATGCTTGAAGAGATAGCCGTATAAATCTGTGGATGCTCTTAAAATTTATGGATATTTTAATAGCAAATTAATGATTCCAGTTTTTTAGATGTTCCACTTTGAAATGATCTTTTAAACCATCATCTGCAGTTCTTTGCTATTTGAATCGTTTAGCACTAGTTTGTTCGCATAATCAAGTTGATAGATTCGATACTGGACGAAGTATTGTTGATTGATTTGATCATTTTTAAAAAAGACTTGCTAATATTTTTCTTAAACCATGATCCTACGAATGAATTTGCTCATAATTTAGTATGATTTCTCTTAGAGGCTTAAAATTCGCATCAATAAGTTGGTGATATCGGTATAAAAGGTTTATTTTTAAGTACATCTTTCCGGAGATGCATGATTTTGGAATTTTGATACTCTTATTGTGAAGTAAAGCTTCAGCGAATTTATTATTTCTTTGTTCTTGGCACCTAAAAATGACTTAAAATTTTATGATTTTTATTCTAGTTGCAAAGTTTTTAAATCGAATAAGTTTACACTTGAAACTTCTTTAGGTTTAATTACTGAATAAAAAGGTCTCTCTGACTATTTTGGTAAAGTTTCTTTCATCTTATTGGATTAGTCTTCTCTTCTATTATCGGTAATCAAAATTGATTAAGTCATTTTGCTGGAATCAATGCTAGATTTCTCACCTGCTGAGTTTATTGTAGTTGTTTTATTTGCTTCGGTAGAGACAGTGGGATTTTGTGGCTTAGTAAAGGAAAATAGTAATTTATCATTTTTATCAGATAAATTAGATTTTTAACTCAAATTATCAACCTTTGTCTTATCTTTATTATCAGTTAAAGTTTCCTCTACAGCAATTTTTAAAGGCTTTGGCAATTATGTTTGCTTCGATTAATTCTTTTCTAAGGAAATCGCTGGTCCAAAAAGAGGTGATATTTTTTTTAATTCTGAAGGAGCAGTGAGTTTATCTTCCTGAGGAGTAGAGTTCTCTTATAGTTTCGAAATATTTGAAAAACTATTACCTGAAAACAGAATAGTCTTTGGCTCTTCATTTTTATTTTATGGTATTTTTTTATTGTCTTCACCCGAAGATGAATTCAATAGAGTGGAAGGGTTATCAGCTTTAGGTTTTAATGTAGAATTACTAAATAATGAAGGTGACAAACCTTTATTAGTAAACAGGGAAGACGCATTGGTTGATATATTTAGTTTAGGTTGTTGAGTTTAAGTGGGTTCTGAGGAAGCATTACTCTTTTGTCCAAAAAAGGCTGTTTTAAATAAAGACCCTGATCCGTTTTATGAAAAGCTGTTTAGCTTCACTTATTGGGAGGCAATTTCGGATCCAGATGTTTTTTACAATTTTTTTTCTGTTGATTTTTGATTATTTATTCCAAAAAGGGAAGGTCCTGGCATTTGGCTCGTATTTTTGGAAAATAATCCTCCTTGCTGATCTTTGATGTCGGGTTTCTTGTCCCCAATTGGTTGAGATTATTTGCTGGAATTTTATAAATTATTTGAATTGGTTTTGGCTTATTATCTATTAGTACCAGAAAATAATGATCCAGAAAATAAAGATTTGCTCTCGATGGGAGTTGATTTTAGTGGCTCATTTTTTTGCTGCTAAATTTTATCTTTTGCTTATTATTTTTTAGAATCTAAGTTAGTCACTGGTGATAAACCAAAAAGTCCTGTTCCAGTTACAGTTCCCGTACTATTACCAAGACCAAATAATCCTCCAATCTTAGGTTGCCCTTGAAGATTACCAAACAGGCCACCTTTGTTTTATGTTGGTCCATTAACTGGAGTGACATTTTTTTATACAGATTATTTGACTTAATTAGCAGCTTTTTATGGTATTTTCGCTTAAAATAAGCTTCCGATTTTCATTGGGCCGAATAAAGGTGGAAGTGATGATACTGGCAAAGTAGGGGCATTATTTTTATTTGCATCCGATGTGGTTTCTTTTGTTTGAAATAAACCTCCAGTTCCAGTTTGAAATAGAGTTGACGGTTTGCTTTATTTTGAACCAAGATTTCCGAACAATCCTCCTCCCGCAGTAGGTGTGCTTCCTATTTTTAAGGCGCCAGATTCGTTGTTGGTTCCAAAAAGTCCGCCAGTAGGCATACCCGAAAATAATCCTGGTGTGAAAATGGGAGGTGTATTTTCTTTGGGTTTATTTTGTTGATCTTGTTGATTATTGAACATTGCTTATGATTCCTCAACTAATAATATATGAATATAGAGTGTAAATCAAATATATTTGTATAATGCTCAAACTAAAAAGGATAAACTGGCAAATCCCTCTACCATAACATAACAAGTGAAAGTATTATTTCTAGGTTTATTTTTGAAAAGATTTGTCCTTGAAGGTTTTATGAATCATATATTGATATAATATGTTACATGTTTAAATAATTTTTAGTATAGCAATGCTTTTATGAATTTTTCTTTATCAAAGGAAACATTATAATCAAAAATCTCCTTTTTATCTATTCATTCTTGTGTTGAAATTAAATTGATTGTATATGGATTCTGCCTAATTAAATTCGCTTTTATGATTTTAACTAATAAACACTAATAATTTATATCAGAATTGCCATAATTGTGAATGCAAACAGAACCTGAAATTTCTGATTCAGCTGACCAGCAGCGTTTCATTAAGGGCATGACCTTGGAAGAGTATATGTCTCAGATTAACCTTTAAAATAGTCCAGAAGAGTAAAATATTCAAGATGAAAAATAATAAAACTTATATTAAAGTAGTTTTGGGGGCAGGAGAGAGAATTGGAAAACCAAGACCAAGTAATATCGCATCGAATAAATAGATTAGGAGAGCTCTTAAGACTCTATTTAATATCAAAAAAATAGTTTTATTAAAAAATACTAAAACTAACAACAAACCAAGGAGACATTTAGATAAACAAAATTGATTCATTAAAATCGCTTTAATGAGCTGCCCAATTCAATCTTTATGAAAACAACGGCCCACATCAACAACCTGTCCAATTAAAAAAATAGTTTCAGAATTAAGCATGTATCCAACAGTCCATATAAAAAAAAAATATAACCCAATCTCCCCCATGCAGCTTTGACTCTTTATGGAAATAAATTTAAACAATCTCCCGGAAAAGAGCCGATCAAAGCCCCTGAACTTATTACTTTTTATGGCAAACTACATCAGGTGACTGATGACTTCAAAGGTGACTTCAAGAAGAAAGATAGCAAAAGGAATGTTAAAAAAGCAAATCATTTGGAGATTAACGAGTTGATTGAATTCGAGACAAAGATAAAGAACAATTACTCTCAAAAGATATATTTAAAAGATATAAAAATAGATGGCCTAAAGGACAAATTAACTGAAAGGAGAAATAAACTCTGCTGATTGATATATTTTTATTTTTATTGTTAATTATAACTACATTCTCGTATCAATTTCTCATAGAATAATGTTAATATTTGCAAATTGGAGAAAATCAATATTACATGATATATTCTGAGATTGAATCATTCACATTACAATGAAGGCTGTACTTCTAAGTATCCAGAATTATTGATTATGATTAGATTATAGTTTTACTTTGACCAGCAGATTCGTATTATCGCCATATGAATTGATTTGACCCTGTCTTTCAGATTAGAGATACAATGGAATTAATACCATCCTTTTGGCTTATTTCTATTTTTTCTTGATCATTCCATAGACATACAAAGTGATATCATTTTGCTATACCCCATCTTATAAAACGACAGGCATCTGATTTAAGTTGATGGATCCACCTTAAAGTTTAATATTGCATATTCCAAATCCTCCTATGGTACTTTCTTTTGGAGATAAGCTCCATACTAGCTATACTTTTTAGTAGATAACATTATTTTTTTGAGCCATATCCTTTAAAATTGATATGAAGAATTATCGTGGGTTCGAAAAAGATTTCAAATTAAAATTTTTAGTAATAGGGGTTATCTGCGATAGTAATAATCCATTTTTGATTGAATTCATGGTTGATTAGGTGACTTCATTTAGTTTTATCTTTTCGAGAGTGGCATTATATTTATCTATTTCACTGTTTATGTAATCAAATTTATGAAAAATAGGAGGGATTGGATTACTATACATTTAAGTACTGGTTGACTGGTTAATATGTTTTTCCAAATAGGCTATAGCCAAATTGGATAAGATTGTTTGTGAAATTTCAGAAGATGGTTTGATTTAGGGGTGCAAGCCGAAAATTGTCGAATCATGTTATGGGATGGATTCTATACTATCTTCTATGTTATTCAAGTCTAATTTATACAATTTAATGCACTTTATACCTTATAATTCGTGAGCCTGAGTCAATGTTTTTGGATTAATAAATTGATTGATAAGAATTGTCATTTTGACCCTATCAATGTCATCTGCCAATTTCCCGATATATCCAATCTAGCCAATCATATACCGTAAAGCTTTGAAGTCAATCTACTCTAAATTAAGTTTTTCTTATTCCTCTTCCCAATCGATATTGCATTCATACTTTTAAAGATTTAAATAATTTTCAGCGATTTCCTTGAGAGCAACAATGGAGTTTAAGTAATCTGTAGTATGAAACTCATATTTTAAATTCCACCCAAACGGTTTAAATCTAGTTAGATTGCTAATAATGGAGTGCATATAATTAATGACAAATTCTAGTTTTCTATGTTCAGGAAGCATTAATTTTGTTTGATAATGATTACTATATTGTCTAAGATATCTGATTTGATTTTTTATATTTAGAGGCTGCTCTATTAAATATTTATGGCAATAGCTTGTAATCTACTCATTCAGACTTTCAAACATCTCGGAAATGAGGATTAACCTAAAATTTTTATGAGGAGGTCGTATTTGGAATTGTTGGAGAATTTTGGATAAATATATAATGAAGTTTTAGGAGATTTGAAGGTTGTGAATGATGACTATGTTTTATTTTCGCGATTATTTCTAAAAGATAACCTCAGCTAACTTGTTTTGACCCTCTCCCATTGGTATCAAAATAACATTCTTATATCTTTTATGGGAAAGATAGTCACTTATTCTGCTTAATGGATCTTCTCCCATCACCAACAGTATGGGATGAATATTATCGCTCCTTTGAAACCAGTTTACAGGTCCTGTTTCGCTGTATTTTAGAATTTCATGGAACCCTTTAATTTTTATTAAGGTTTGACATAGATTATTAAAATTATTTGGAGTAATAAGTTTTCCCAACAATAAAATTTATAGTTCTGAAAGTTGATCGGCAAGTTTTGCAAAGGGATTGGGCAAACTTAAAATTTTAATTAACTATTAATCGATATTGTCTGAATTTTTCACAATAAAGTTCCGAATCCTATCTGTTAATTATCCTGCTTATAAGTAGTCCTTTATTTTTTTACGTTTTGCCTTCAGATTCACCAGCAAGTGAATGTTCTTTAAGCTTTCATTTAATAAGCACAATATTAATCCCCAAATAATACTTTAATCTTCACTAAAAGCAGGCTTTAGATATTATAATACTTTGTTCTTTATCTTTTATTATCTTTCTAGTGACATTGTTCCTCTTTGGGTTTCATCAGTGTGAATATCCTTTGTTCCCGTTAAACTTTCAAATCTTTATGTATTGAAGGGAGGGTTCTAATCAAATTATTCTTTGCTTTCGTCCAATCCCTTCGAAGTACCATTACTGACAAATGAAAGAGCTGAATTAGGTCTAGAATTTCCAAGGCCAATATTATAGTTATCAAATTAAAAATGAGAATTTTTTAAATTGGTGTTATGAATTTCTTCCTCTTCATCATATTCATCAAACAGAGGACTTGATATTGATTAGGTGAGTGCTCTCACAAAATATTGAACAAATATTTCTGAATTCCAAGAAAGGAGCGGATTAATTTTATCCATATATTTGAGACTGATAAAGATTTAACTCACTTGCTTTGATAGATCTTCATAGTTGTCATAAATCTTTTTGATTCTAAGATTTTTTAAGCTCCATTCAGCTTCATTTTACTTGAGTCGATCTCGTTTCTGCTGATTCCAATTCAGCAAATTTATGAATTCATTATCGTCGATTAATGTTTTTTTAGAATTAATAAGACTTTCAATAATATGCTGCTCCATTTCGTTAATATTCTTTTCATTATCTTTCTTCTCATCATAGAGCTGCTTTCGATTACTATAAATCTCTTTATTTTACAACATCATCATTTCTTTCAGTAGAATGTTTTTCAATATATTTTTTGTTATTTAAAAATTCAGTACAGAGTAATTGATGTATAATTTGTTAGAGATATTGGGATTACGCTATTTGTTGCAGAGGAGCAAGATAAAGTTTTCATGAAGGGGAAAAATGTTTTTATTGTAAGAGATGATTCGATTATTTGAAGCTTATGTTATTTTAGCGTTTAAAATATCTAAAGTAAATTGGTCAAAATCTTATTAGATGAGGAGAACCAAAACGTAACCCTCGCGCATAGCAAATTCAACATTTTTTAAAGAAGACACGAAACTTTACTTTGTAATCACAACTTTTATGCCATACTCCGTTTAGCCAGACAGCTGACGTTATAGCCAATTCATTGCTTGATTGTCAGGATCTAATATAATTGGTCTGTTGTGAAAATGATAGAGGGTTTGGATGATTTTTGCATTGCTAAGATCATCATGATTTAACTTTTGCAATGAAAATAGTGAATAGATGTTTTATTTTTCAGAAAGATGTTATTGTGACTTCACTTTACGAATAATATTATCCTTAATGTATTCAAGTATATTAAATTTCGAATCGTAAGTAAATCCGAATTTTTATAAATTTTATTTTAGTTGTTCTAGAATTCTTTCCTCTTCTTAAAGATGCAAGGATATAAAGACTTCTAAGTAAAGGGTAATGAAAATAGATGAACTCTCAACATTTCTTTTTAAAGTTTTAAACTGGTTTAAACTGTCATACCAATTATTAATCTCTTAATGAAGATGATTCTTGATTATCTCTGCATTTTAATATTTTCTGTTATTGATATTGATTAGTTCCTGGAGATTGATGAGTTAATTTTTATTGAAAGTGTATTCTTATTATATTATTCGAATTTATTATTATTTTACGTTAAGTTCTTCCTGCTTACTAGATAACTTTTACTCAAGTTTTTTCAACTCTATTTTGTAAGATTCCACTTTATTTTTCTCATTTTATAGATTGTTTTTTAATTCGTAAAACTGAATCATGTTATTTATCCAGCGTACCATATACCGAACTCCGTGAGAAATCTTTGAAACATTATCAAAAGTCCATTCCGGATTTTCCTCAATTCTTTTCTTAATTTTTTGGATACTATAAGTGCTCGGATTAACATTTTTTAACTTAGCCAGTAAGTTTGGATCGGAAAGAATCTTTTTAATATTTTACCAAGACTAATTTTCACCCAGCAAAATTACCATATTTTCAAGTGTAAATCTTATTAGTGGATGTGGATTTGAGTTATTTCTCAATTCAGAAAGTTCAGTTCTTTTAATTGTCTGCATAGAGTCATTTGCCTCCTGTAGTATGGGTTCGGCTTTTTGAATTTTTTCTTCAACTTCCGCCATCATCTATTAAATTTCTTTATTTCTAGTTTAAATTTCTCTCTTCTCGCTTAAAACAAAAATTCTTACCTCCTCGCTAATTTTTTTCTTATATTAAAGTACTGGCACAACTTGAAGCAATTTTTCTGTCTTTTCTTTGACTTGTGGTTCCATTTCCTTGATTTAAATCTTGAGTTTTTATAGCATTTGTGAAATTTAGTGGACTTTTAATATACTTCTATTTAAGATATCTTATTTTTATCGAGCTTTCTACATGACTACCTTACAATTTTAGATAAACTTTTTTATAACTTTGAAGTGGTAAAATGGATTATACTTGAAATGATAAGAGTGATTGGCTTCGTTTTCCTTCATGAGATTTGTTAAATCATTATAAATTTTTAAGAAAATTTTATTTAGGCCCTGCTTGTCTACCTTTTATGCGAAGTTATTTTATAAAATTTGGCTAGATATTTGAAGTATCGATTCTGGAGGAAACTAATCAATCCATCTATACAGGGTTTATTTATGAAGATAGTGATATTTTTGTACGAATATTTGAGTGGCACTTTCATTTGAGTAAAACAAAAACTGAATATTTCTTCTAGACAGGGCGATAAAATCAAGAATAACTTCATCGTAACTTTTACTAAACTTTTCATAGCTGATTTCTTCATATCCGTTGATAGAATTGAATGCAAATTAGCAATTCTAAGAATTTATTAATGATTTGATTGGAAAATGACTGCTTATCTTCTATAGGAAGGATAGCAGCTTAAAGTTCAGGGAACGGTCCAAAGGAATTATAACAACTTGCTATTTTCGTCTCTAATATGATATTTTCAGCAGCGAAAAATACCAGTCAGCAATTTTTTTTTCCTACATTGGGCTATATTATATTATTTATTTATGGACTAAATAACTGCCTATCCTTAAAATAGTCTTTCGCCCAACGCCTGCAGTTCCGATGAGATAGTAGTTGCCACCATTCCATTAAAGGACTCTCAGTAGTTTTACAATTTCCAGCAAAATAAATTATGTAATATAATATTGCTCCTTTAATTAGTTGATCATGTTATTGCTATATACTTCCCAATTTTAAATTTTACTGATAATCCCTGTGAAGAGAGAGCTATATTTTACACTCTCTGATGGATGTCCAGACTAGCTCTTAAAAGTCTTATCATATTAATTTTGATATTTGAATCGATATATTTCATTATATGCAAGTTTCAAATAATTCTTTTGCTGTAAAGAATTCATGTGGTCGATTTCATGAGATCTTATTTCGCTGAATAAAAAAAGGATGAGATCATTAGGCTCGCTACATATCTTTTCATGCAAAATTGATAAATTTTTGATGACTTTTAGCAAATGGCAGTACCCAAAATATTAAAGATGCTGCTCTGATGTTTTTCTTTCAAGATAGGCATTATTATAATGACTATTATTGATCTTTACGTAGTCATATAAAAAATTTACAATTTTTTAGAGTTAGAGTTCAAATATCGATCTAAATTGAGAGCTGGTCCGAGTTTGCTTAATGGCGCTTCGGATGAGTTCTCCATATATTGATTTAATCATGGATTAATCGCAGGCAGGCATATTTATTTCAGCGAAATGTCTTGAAAATCTACTGACAAATTACTGTTGATATTGATTAGAGCTGTCAGCTATAATAACATGTTTTGGAAGAGGAATTATCTCCTTGTTTTTGTAGCTAAAAATTTGTCGATATTATCCAGTGAATCTAATAAACTCATTAATTTGTTCATTTCCGAGATGTACATCATCAATGTAGATGACAAGTTTTTGATCATCATTCTGGTTCTCTTTTTTTATATTAATTTTTTCTTCGATAAAGGACGCAATAATATTGGAAGTTGTTTCTGAATTAATAGTTATTTTGATCATATTTATGACATCGTTCTTCGCTTTGAATATCTCCTCCATTGAGGTTAAAATACTAGATGTTTTGCCACTCGATTTCTCGCCTTTCCACATGACATAAGCATTGGCTTCATATACTTTACGATTGAAATATTCGTATACTTTATTTCTGACTGTTTAGATGTAAATATGATCTAGTATTCTAATCTATTTAACTGTTCGGTCGAATTAGATGAACTCTCCTTCCTGATACTTAGCAAAACTAATGTAATAATTCAAAATATTTTTCTTAATTGAGATTGAGTTATCCTTATTCATATAGTTTTTTATTTTTTATGAACCTCCAAATAGTTGGATAGAAAAGATTAAACTTTTTTCGAAGCCTATTGCCTATCCTTCTGTTAATTATTAGGTATTAGTGAATGGTCTATCAAAGATTAGTCGATATATTTTGGCGATCTTATGAATAGTACAAATATTGAACTGATTAAGTATGTTAAAGACTTTATTATAGAATTAAGAACTACTAAAAGTAGGCAAATAATTATCTATTAACTTCTTTTTATCGATATCTCCCTCATTCACGAAGATTACATTGCATCTTGTTATTGTGGCTGGAGAAGTCATCTCAAGATCTAGTGTTTCCATTACTACTTTGAAATTATTGTGAATTTTTAGACGAGTACCATTTGACAGTGATAACAGTTTAGAATCATCCAGTAAAGTGTTAAAATTTTAGATAGTTTCTGATTTTAATTTACTGTCTAAGACTAAGATATAATTTTTATTTTTGTTTTCAAAACTAGCTCTGGCCATTTTTTCAACCACTCCCTGCTACCATCTACCCATAATACTTTCTCCCAAAAAATATTTAAGCTCGATGCTATTGGGATTAAATATTTATACATGCAAGGTACTTTGATCGAAAGACTATGTGTATTAGCGTATCATTGTCGTTTTGGTTGAAGTTGGACCAAGTACTATTATACCTGTTTGAGGCGCTTCTTTCATAATGTTTATTTTATAGTTTGGTTATTTGGGAAATATTTGCTTACCGATTATATCGCTAAGCACTTTTAAAAAAGTTTATTTGTCATCTCCATCCAAACGGCTATAAAAAGTTCGATATAATCCTTCAATGATGGATTATTCTTAGTTTTTTACAGTTTTGCGAATGACACTCAAATTATAAATAAAAAATTTCATTGCTCTCAGTCCAAAGTCATACTGTGACCGTTAGCTTAATTGAATTGATAAATTCTTAAAAAGATTGCTGATTTTTTAAGAGTATTTCGAAGAGGACGCAATTCCTAAACTATATAGTAGCACCTATAGTATCTTCTCGTAATCAGGGACATTGACTGATATAATCCTGAAATAGGACTTTAAATTTTATGTTAATTTAGCTCTTTTTAGATAAATAGGATTCATAGTTGAAAAAATACCAACTCCACTTTTCAATTTCATTTCTTTTCCCATGAAACTGAATGTTTATTTCTTTTGGAAAACTGCATTTTTTATTGTATTAATTTGAGTTGCAATCACTGACATTATTTCAGCTGTTAGTCTGTTAATTTCATCAAGGCATAACCAACTACCAGTATAGCAAAGACCAGATATTAACTTTTGCAGAGTTCGAATGTTGACCTCACTTGAGCAGTTGAATATTACACAATATTTAGCCATGCATCGAGCGAGTTATTTTAGACTTTCTGTTTTGCCTGTGCCGGAAGGACCCTGCAATAATACTCCATTACCATGCTTTATATTACTGAGGATGGAAGTATGGGCCCTTCTAATATCTGATGTATTGATCATTAGATTCCAAAGGCCTTGATACTATCCTCCCCAATGATGTTCTGATCCTAATGCTTTCATAATAACATAATCTTTTTCGTAATAATATCTTAGAAATGAATTCCACTTGAAATCAAAAATAGAATTAACGTTCTCATGCCTTAATTCCTCAGTGTAGTGAAGTAAAAATAATTGTAAAGTGATATAATTTGAATTTTAAAGAGGGTTTGATACTGATGAGGCGATATTTTATTGGATGAGGGAGACTTGCATGCCAAGATTAACTGCGTTTTGAAAGCAATTTATTTAGATTTGTTTGGTAAAAAGGATTATTTAAACAGTATAGACACACATCCAAGGCATACCAGGGTAGAGATTCTTTAACTATTTCAGTTCATTTTAGTAGCTATGAAGAATTTGCCTCACAATTATATTTAAAGTTGTTCGGATAGCATCTTAAAAACTTTTAAATATTACTTCGGGCTACTGATTTTTGTATGACCACCCTTTGAGGACTAATTTTTCATTTCCAATACCCTATACTCCATATTTAATGCCCTATTTATCAACCAGCCATCCCTTTATTCCCTAAAACATACGAAATATGGTGTTATCAGCCCCAATTCCTACCAAAACTTCTAATAGTTCATCATCTTGTAGAAAATAGAACCTTTGAAATTTGACTCTTTTTTTCTATAAAAAAAGAGAAAGTGTTTTGGATATGGCATCAAAGTGTTTTATATGAGTATTCAGCATTGATTTTGTATTCTAATTTAGATTATCTGTTGGTTTTATTAACCATTTTACATTTTTCATAGTTTTTTATATGATTCCTGTAAATTTTTTAAACTAACTTGGCAGCTGCTTTTCAGCGTATTTACTTGTCAAAATAGGAAATAGACTAAGAAATTTTTATTGGTGGTTGATTGCAAGCTAAAGCATTTCCGCGAGCAAATTGATGTTTCTCAGATATTTATTACATTATTTTCTCGCCGAAGTTCCATATTTATGATTGATGATATTCAGCAAGATGGAAGTATATTATTAAATTTCTTTTCTCAGGAGATCGTTATCATTAAATATGATTATTAGAGGATATTAATCTAAGTATTCTCCTTCAAGACGGATGTTTTTCCACCAAACCTCGAATTATTTCAGCATTTTTTGTATTTATTGCTATTTATGCGATTTGAAATTAATTTAGAGAATCAAGGGGCGGATTTAGTAGATTTTATATTCGAGAATATGTCGCATTATATATTATTTGACTGGTCTGCCTATTTTATACTCTTTCTCAAACAAAGTTGTTATTTAGTCATAATCTTATCGTCTCAGTAGAGGATTTTGCAAATCTTAAATCAAATAGAGAGTGTTCAACAAAATTTGGATGTTCTCAAGCAAATGCTGGGCTATTTTAAAATAATTTGGATCCTTATTGTATTTTTACGCTTTTCGTATAAAAGATTAGTATTTTTTTATTAGGCTTTTTGGCTCAATTCTCAGGATATTTGAATATCGATTTTGCTCTATTTCACTTTAATATTATCTATAAATAAACCAAATATCCTCAAGTAATTCAAACTTTAACGAGAGTGTTTCCAATTTTGGAATAACAGTAGTTTTAAGATCGAAGTAATTTTACAACTCATTGAGATGCTTTAATTATTGAGATAATTTGGTCAGTTACTTATTGTTTCGATGGCATTCGTTATATATCTATTATGGATGATTACTAGTTTAATAGTAATCTTCGCGGGGAACTATTGTTTCTACCTTTGCTATCATTTCCATTTTCAAGTTTTATATCTCTCTTCTATACAGGAGATAACTGTTATCTTTGGTTTATTTATAATTCTTTACTCTCATCTTTAGTTAGGCCAGAATATTTTTTTCCTAAACAAGAGAATTAGATTATATTTTTTTGATTCTAAGATATAAGTCCTGCAATTTTTAAATCTCATTCAGGTTGCAAGTATAGTCAATCATTTTTTATTACAACTCGTCACAATAAGAGTAAATTTTGATGAAATCATCAGGCGATCTTATTGACATTCTCAAATTATGCAAATCATTATTCACTTATTGGGTAAATATCTGTTTGCTTTCCCGTATTTTATTGGGGACTGTTGATATAACTTTTTATTTATAGTTTTTTAGAAAATTGGTTATGTGACTCTTTATTTCTAGTTGGCTTAAGTATCCCAATATAAAATATTAGCCATCATGCATCTTTGAGGAGCATAAATCAATTCCATTGTCTATTTAGTTCATTTCTTCACTGATTTGGTGGTAGTTATATGCATTATATGCTTTCTAATTATCTTTTTCTCTGTATCTTTTGTATAAGGCAAAAAAAGGTTCAAAAAATATTTTTTTTCTTTCAAATGTTAACTCGATTTCGTTAACAGTGTCTTCCAATTAATGCATTTTTTAATAATTTGAAGGGGTCGAATAAATGTATTCTTTGAGCTGTGTCTCTTTACTTTTGCTCGAACCATATTATAAGTCATATTCCTTAATAATATTATTGGTGATAAAATCAAAATTACTGACTCTAATTATTCTATAATCGATATCTTAAATTTTGGTGATAAATTATTTGATGTCTGATTTGATATTGCTGAAAATGATGTTGATTGAAGGCTCTATGATAATTTAGTCGTTTTAATTGATAAATACTTTAAAACTGATTTCTTAATTTATCATCGAATTCAGCAAAATCTTTTATTTTTCTTGGACGTAGTTTGTTTTATTCATATCAAGCTCTAAAATTGGCTAGAGAGTATGTTCAATATAGTATTTATTTTTTTATTTTAACTTCTTCGATAAAGTATCGAGATGATTGATTAAAAAGAAAGCTATGGACTCAAGTTGTAAGAACTATAACATTCTTCCCATTTTATAAATCGTTTAAAGCTACCTCTAAATTCGCAGTTTATTTTAAAATTTTAGATTCAAATTTAACAGACTTCCCAAGACTTTGTTCATCAGCTAAAAAGATTATGTAATGGGTAATTGAAATTTTTATAGTTGTCGATAGGAAATCATCAAAAGATAGTTTGAAACTAATTCTTTGTTTTGTTAAATTTAACTTGCTAATTTATTGACCCATCCCGAACCAATATTTCCTCCTCTTTCCTGAAACATCATCATATTCTTAAGCTCAATTTTCCATGCTAAGATTCTATCATTATCCAAAAATAATAACTTGGAGATCATTGCTTTTGTATCTATGAAATTTGCTTTTTTAGAGCCGCGATTCCATTTGTTCATGTACTTCATCTATGAATAATACTTAAAAAAATCTATTTTTCTCAATTTTTTGTAGATCTAGTACTCATATATCAGTTTTTCGAGGGGGATAAGCTCACCTTAACTCACCATCCCATTTTTACTGACAGTAATATAATTGGTACCTTTGTTCTATTCATTGCACACCTCAAATTAATAGATTCCTTTTACTCGCATGTACATAAACTCTTCACTTTCTGATTTTTGAAGCATTGCTACTATTTTTGGCAATGTTAGAATCTCATTTTTCATTAGATAAGTTATTGTATCGTTGATGGGCTCTTTACTTTAGACTTTTATTGCCGGAAGAGCTTTTATTGATCTTACTCTCTGCTTTATTTATATGATAGATGTTTTTTCTTATGCTCTTTAAGAAATCAAGCGGAAAGCTTGAGGTTTTCTTTCTAATGAAGGAAGTCTTAATTGAGTAATTGATCTTTGTCTTGACCCTTCCAAAAGACTCATCTCCTTATCTTTTTATCTTTCCTTCGAGAACTAATTTTTAATTCTATCAGCAACATTCAGTCTCTTAGTAGATGGAGGTTGCATTTTCAAAGGTTAAAACTTAACATTTAATCGCTGTTTCAATTTTTATCGATTGAGATCCATTTTACTTTTCAGTTTTATTATTGATAATACAGATTATTAACATAATCAAAGGCTCATAATAGATTGCTGTTGTTTATTATTTGGCTGCTTATGAACCTTCTTGTATTAAACTTTTTTGCAACTCACTTCAGCATCAGTGAATAAATCAAATGAAACATAATTATAATAGCATCTGGATTTATCCTTTATTGTGAGGAGGAATTGAATTAAATATTCCAATTAAATCGTATATTTAAATTAATTAATAAATGCTTCAAATAATTATCTTATTATATTAATGAATTATGTTTTATGATGCAACAACACTTCAGAAAGACTTAGTTTATTTTGGTTTAACTGTTGATTATTATGTTGGCTTATTTATTTATTAAATATCCTTGATCTTAATATTCCTTCACATTTTTTTATATTTTATGGAAGATCAATGCATCAAATCAATATTATTTCAATCACAACCATGATTTAACATCAACAAATTGTTATTCTGCTGTTGAGTATTCTTTTCAAAAATGAAAAATAGCTAAACATACAGTTTCTTTTATAAAAACCTAGATTTTATAAACTGATGATGGAAAACTTCAAAAATCAATATTCAAATAACCATTTTAGTCAATTCGATCATCAAATTTCCTGGAGAATATATCCTCGTAAAAAATGGCTTCAAATGTTATTAAATGTATTAACTTTTTAACTTCTAGATTCAAAATTTTAGATTTAATGCTTGCAAAATGATTGACTTAAAAAACGCTGAACTTTGATTCTTCAAAATATTAATATGATTCATTAAAAACCATAAGTAAACAGAACGATCTAGGTTTACCAATTTGATGGGGAACATAATTAGACCCTAGATAAACTGATTATGTGTGTCACATAACGCTGAATAATTTTAATGATTTTTACTTTTGAAATACCACAGTTCAATAATAATTTTGTAATAAATTACTGTTTCAAGATGAAGCTATTGCTTAGCAAGTTAGTCTTATCGGCTATGATTTTGATCTGCATTACTTGTGACACTACTGTTACTTTCAACAACAACCCTTCCACTCCATTTCCGTAATCATTCTAACAATCAGTCCCCCAGGCATCGCAAGCTCCAAAGGAATTAGTTCAACTCCAGGAGCCATTAGTTATCTTCCTTCATCGGCAGCAAAGCAGTTGCTGGCTAAAACTCCAAGTTTGCTGACAGTGGCAGCCCAAGTTCTTGCAAGCCAAAAAGTTTCAAACTATATTCTCCTTCAAATAGGTTCTCAGGTCGTATCTGGAGTTAACTATTATTTTACTTATTCGACCAACATTGGAACTGTAAATCTTTGCATTAATTACGTGGGCTGGACAAATACAACTAAATTCTTAAATTTTACTATTCTCAATCCCAATTTGATCATAAATACAGATCCCAGTGCCGAAAACATAGTTTACGGAGTTTGAACTAACCTTATGATTGCCTATCATTCAATAATAATAATTTACTATTATTACCTGATTGATACACAAACTTATTTTAAAAAGGCTAGAATTATCAAACTAGCATATATCTAAATGGTTAATTTCTAGCTTTGAATGAATGAATCATCTTCCTATCATCATACTTGTTAGGAAATATAATTAATTGTTACTGAAAACAGTTAACTGCAATTAATATTTATATTTTTATGATATTACTAAATTGTTATCCAATTCAATGGAAGAAACCTACTTTGTTTGTTAATATATCTTCGCTGACAGTAGCTTTTTCAATATTTTTTATTAATTCGTCATTCGATTTATTGTCTAAAAAGTAAATTATTTCGTATAAAAAATCACCTTTAAATAAAATTGCAAATATCAATCAAATCACTATAATTTTTTTTGTTTCTTTATTTAACACTTTTTTAGTCAGATTTTATTTAAGTAAGTAATTAAATTTAAATGAAATGGCAACGATATCCTTTAATCAAATAGTCTAATATAATAACTGAGAACAATCATAATTTAGGGAGGTCTTTCAGCGAAGAATTAGCCACATCTATCGGAGAAAGTATAGAGCTGTGTACGCTCTTTCTAAAGAATTTGACGCCATTTTCAAATCCTTCTAAATGTTACAGAGAAACAAGAACCGACACAACTGCATCTCTCTTTTTACCTCCAGGTACAAGTTTGATAAATTTTTGTTTCTGATACCGATCAAACGAATTTTTGATCAGTTGAAGCGAACAAGATTCATTATCTTCGATTACTTTTTCCTCATATAAAGATTCCATAAACCATTGAACAGTGTCGTAAAATTTATCGAGGGATAAAGTTTCATAACGATTTTATTGACTGCGAGCTATGGTTATAATGTAGACTAATGAAGCCCAATAGCATTAAATTTGGGATTTCAGCAATGAGCGGTAAAATGCTATCATCCTCACTCCTGACGGACAAATGACAATTTTGTCAGCGCCTTTAAGCTATATAATTGAATTGTCCTGCATTTGCTGTATTATGCTTATAAAATCAGAGTACTTCTATAGTGAATATTAGATGTAAAACTCTTCACGTAAGAGAGACATCAAAAATAGAGTTTGCTAGTGAACTCTAGATAATAGAACACCTTCGTTAGAGTTTAATTGCTCTCCAAAAGAGGCGATTGTGCATCCAATAAATGCTTAAGGCATAAATGCATGAGTGAGAGTATTTCTATAATAAGAGAGCATCAGTAATTTCTGGAACTAATCTCCAGCGCTAATCGTCAATTCAAAAATATTCTTTTTACTTTTAGTAGTAATGCCACTTAGGAATCCGATTGCATTTCTGACTGCCACAGCCGATGAATTTTCGTTAACTCCACCAACTTTATATCCTTTTTTAAGAATATACTTTGCTAATTCATTAACCATTTTAATCAAAGCTTACTCGCTAATTCCCTTACGGTGCATCAGCAAAACTGATGACACTATTGCGGTACTCATTACGACGATTCCATTTGTCATTTTTCCAATAATTTATCTTCCTAATCTTTTCAATAATTTTATTCTGAATTAGCCTGGGCTTTCCTTTACATTTTCAGCTAATTTAACTTCATCAATGATTTTCTTTGTCATAATTGGTTCGCATATCTAAACATAAACTCGGCCATAGTTAAATCTTAAAATAGGTGAGGCTTTGATAAATCTTAATAATGACTCAGCCACTTTTTCTTATCCAAGCAATTCTCCAGGAAAAGTATCTCCTTCCAACACTTTTTAATAATTAATAGTCATTGGAATCAAGCAAACATCTTTAACTTTATCAGAAATTAATGTATCAAGCACTATATTTAATACATCAAATCTTGGATCCAAAATCTTTCCAGTTCTCGATCGAGTGCCTTATATGAAGAATTAAAGAGTGTTTCCTTCTATCAAAAGCAGTTCAATATATTTATCAAAGATTATATGGTAAAGAGGTTCATGTTTGTACTTATTTTTCAAAAAGAAAAAGGAACCTGATTTTCTAACTAGATAAGGGAAAAATTGTGCTTGTAAAAGTGCCTAGTCTGCTATCAAATTTGGAAGTCTAAGCTTATAGATAAAGAAAATATAGCTGACAATTAAAAAATCTAGATAGGAGCGATGAGTTGGCAATAGAACAATGGGAATTTCACTGTTTTGTTCAATTTGTCTGATATTTTAAAGCATATCCATATTGATATTAATTTTTTAGTAAATGTTTTTAAAAGCTTTGTGAAGAGTCCAAGCTAATGCCCGAATCACTGGAATTTTCACTTAACTAATTAGTTCAGACATTATTTGTTATGCTTCCTTTGTAGCCATAATTGTTGCTTTTTCATGACTGATCATTGTGTTTTCACATTGCTTTTCCGCCCACTCCTCAATGGCTTTTCTAACTCGACTTGAATCAAGAATTTTCGCTTTAATATCAGGAAATGTTTTTTTCCTATTAAAAGTGTTGATTGGTATCTTTGTTGTATATGCCCATTTTAGATCTGCGAAGTAATCATCTTCAGAATGAAATCTCAAAAGATTAGAATTAGCTGATGGCAGCTCAGCATTTTACTTTAGGATATACTTTTGAATACCGTAATTGTTAAATTGAAGATACCTTCTCATATCAACTTCAGAAATATCAATAAGATATTCTTTTCTTTCTTCGGGAGTCAAAAATTCCCAAAGTTTATCGAAATTTTTGCATTCAAAGATCCATTAGTTTCTCATGAAGAACTAAAATATTTTTACAATGTCTTCACCTCTATCCATTGTTTTACTCATTCTTTGAGCATTTTTTTTATGAGTACTCCCTAAAAAAGGGCTTAAGCGCTGATAAATTTCAAGGGGTAATTTTCTTTGTAGTTTTCTTAAGTTTAATTGCCAAGTATTTTCAGTTATTAAAATGGATGCTTTTCCTATCTTTGATTGTGAGATATTGGTATTCCAAAATTTTATAACTTCTTCTTTAATCAGATGATAATTCTTTGGATTACGATCAGAGGAACCAGAATGATATATAGGAAGTTATTTATTTCCCATATTATAAGCACTAGCCACAATGATAGTGGCGACAACATTATCAACGGGCACAGTATCAGCAATTAAATTAAGATCTCCTCGTATCTCTTTGATGATCCCCAGCCCAACAAATAAATATAATGCTGCAGCAGCCGCAATACTGTCAATCCAGCCTGGAAATGGCTCGCTGTAGCTTGTATTAATAATTGCCGGGCGAACAAAACAAAGCGGTACATCTCCTTTTCTTTTTTTCATTAATCTTTAGCATAAATTCTTTGAAAAAGTGTAAGTATTAGGATATTTTCCCAAAATTTTATCAGTAGTGCTTACGAGTTCCTTAATCGGTAGATTTTGCAAATAGGAGAATTCCTCTTAAGGATCTTGATCTGAATTAATGTATACTTACGTTTTTAATAAATCTATTCTTTTATTACACCTCTTCGATCACAATTGACATAACAAGTTGATATATGGGTGAATATGTCAAGGTGGCTTATTTTTCGAGCCAACTCTAACATTCTCAGAGAACCTCGGATATTGCTATCAATTGCTTCATCCAATCTCGCATTGAAATCTATGCTAGCCGCACAGTTTATAATCACATGGCAATTTGATATGAGATCAGTTAGGTCCTATTGTGACAATCCTAACTCCTCTTTCAGCAAATCTCCTTGTCTATATTTACTCATAATTACATGGGATGCACTTTAGATTGAATAAATTCATCAAATCGTGACTTGTGAAGATTTCTAAGGCGGTCAAAGCATGGACTACTAATGATTTCCTTCTTAAATCTTTAGTGTAAATTCGATCCTTATTTTGCCCTTATGAGAACATAAATTTTATCAACACAACTGAGAGAATATAAAACCTTTTCTAGGAGGACCTTTCCCAAAAATCCTGTTGTCCCTGTCATGAGAATTCTCTTTCCCTAAAACCTTGATCTGACTGACATTTCAACAATTTAAATACTATAAGCACGCTTATAAGTTTATTAATAACCCAATCAACAATTGTATTGAAAATTTAAATATATTTATTTTTCTTTTATCTTTGTTTGATCATACCGTCATACCTATTTTCATTCTTATATTAACAAAATAATCACGATAAATTTATTGTGTAGATCTTTGATAGTGCTTTATCATATACAATATAATTTCGAGTAATTTAATACTCTTTCGATAGTAGCAAAATTATTTAATTTACTGATTTTTTAATTTCCTCAATAATTTGTGGCACTTTCTTTTAAAACTAGCCTGGCAATTTTTTATCAATTATCGATTTAATGTAGTATAATTTTACTTTATAAATGCTTTCCAAAAGCTTTTATGATTACTAAAATCTCTAAAATCTCTTTTTATATTATATCATATCTGAAGTCTGTTAATTGCAAAATTAAAAATTATGAAGCTCTAATCCAAAGGATTCATCCCTTTAAATAGAACAACGACGAAGAATGAAAGAGATTATATTAAAATCAGAATCTTCCGTTACTCCTGCATCTCTTAAGCATGCGAACTTGAAATTGTTCTTACTGTTTATCTAAATCGGCTTGGACACATTCTTTTATCTTTTTTTAATCTTTTTCTGATTTTTCAAAAAAGGTTTGAACATAGGTAGTTTCGCACTCTGTAAATTTATTCATTTATGTTCTAATTTTTTTTGACAATGTCTACTTTGGCGGCTATATTTTTTAAACGCTGGTAGCAGTAAGAGACTTAACTACAAGTGAGTTGAGTTTCTTTTGAAAATATCCTGCTTTTTTTACATCATTTTCAAGATAAAAATCTATTGCAATCTATGTTAATCAAGGCTTACTCGATACATTTGACTAAGGATTTGAATTAATTATAAACTTTCATCTTCTTATAGCTTAATCTCAAGCTAAAGAACCTGCTCGGCGAAACCCATGGGTAAACTCGTTCTTCTAAATACTCTTCTTGGCATAGTAACTTTTTTCATGATTAAAATTACAAATAATAAAAAATATGCTAGACTTCACTATAAGCTAATCTTTTAAAACTGAAGGTAATAACGTCAAAACATTAGAGAATTAAAAATATTAAGAGCATATATTTAATGCTGATCGAAAGACTTCACAATCTTCACAAAGTATTTACTTACAAGGCATCCTCGCCATTTTTGAAAGTTAGGTTCCGAAACTAAGTAGTATAGGATTTATTAATTGTGATAGTTAGTCATTATAATATAAATAAAACAGTAAATGTCATTAAGCGATTTTGTTTTAATGAACAAAATTGGGGAGGGCGCTTACAGTTCAGTTCATAAGGTCAAACGAATTTCGGATGGAAACATTTATGCTCTCAAAAAGGTATTTTCATTTAAAATTAGGTTAAAATTAGCAACCTAAAGGAAAAATAAAAACAAAATGCACTTAACTAAGTTCGACTACTCGCCTCTATCAACACAGATTTCATCATAAAATACAAATAGGCCTTCTTCGATGCTCGTTCCAATACTTTATGCATTGTTATATAATATGCGGATGGAGGAGATTTAGAGGTAGACATAAAATAATTTAGAAAGTTATCGATAAGAAGAAGAAATCTTTATCATGGATTTAATAAAAATAAATATGGACTATGGTGAAGCAAGTTTTAAGTGGACTCAGTATTTTACATTAACGTAATATCATCCACAGAGACTTGAAGAGCGCGAATATTTTTATGGCTAATGGAGAGTATAAGATTGCAGATCTTAATGTTTCCAAACTTTTAAAAAAAGATTTGGCTTATACTCAAACTGGTACTCCTTATTATGCAAGTCCTGAAGTATGGCAGGATAAACCTTATGAACTTAAAAGTGATATCTGGTCCTTTGGTACTAATCTATTAATTTAGGGTGCATTGTCTATGAACTTTGTGCTTTACGTCCGCCTTTCACTGGCAATAACATGGAAGGACTCTTTAAAAAAGTCATGAAGGGAGTTTATCCTAAAATACCCTCCACCTATTCTGATAAATTAGCAAAAATAATTGATAAATGTTTACAAATTGATCCTTCCAAAAGGCTAACTGCGAAATAATTGCTCTAATCTATAGACTAAGGGAAATAATAAAAAATCAGACCCAGAGCATCCTCTATCAATTTGTTAAATACAATTAAATTGCCAAGAAATTATGATTGCTGGAAGTAGGAGTTGCCGAAGGCAGATTATGAAGAAACAACTTAAAGATAAGAAGAAGTGGGAAAAAATATGAAATATGGAAATATTAGTCAAAATAGACTCAGATAAATTGTGAGAATGAAACACTAAGAAATTTATCTTTCCAAAAAATAAACTCTCAAAAGAATAAATCCCTAAATTTTTACGACTGTGAGGCCTCTCGAACAAGTGAAACGAAACTAAACTGAAAAAAGTGTGAACTAAAAAAGTTTAATTCGTAAAAGTCAACTCTAAGGTCTTCCTCGAATTAAAATATACTCCTAACCTAATGATCGAGAAAGAGTGAATGATTTATTGACGAAGCTGAAAGAAGAAGAGAAGAAGCGATATGATTACAATAAGCCTGCGTGGTGGGGATGATAACTTTTTTATGTACGATGTCTCAAAATTGTTTTTATCTTTATTAAGTATGTTATTTGAACGATTAATGAATATAAAATTTCGATCATTAATCAACATATTAAATTTAGAGAGCTCACATTTAATTTAATTGCTAATTTTGGAGAGCTGGATCTAAGTTTGGAAGTTTGGGGTTTATCTTATCGTTACTACAATCCTCACAGCGACAAAAAACTGTGCAGGAAACTCCACTTTGATAGCATTCGCAATACTTTTTTAAACATTTTGTCTTTTTGCATTTGCAACCTTTTTTCACTTCATTAGGTTAAATTCCTAGACTAAAAATCTTAGTTTCAGGAATGTTTTATCTCTTTTACTCTTCCTCGAAGCCGTGTGCATTGCGTGCCAAGGCAAAAATGACTGCTTGCTTATGCTCTTCCTTATTATCTTTATGATTCCCACATTCATGGCAATTACATTGGTTCGAGCAAAAATGTTGTTTTTGAAAACACTCACAGTAGAGTTTAAGACACCTTGATCTTTTACAATTGCAGCCAACTTTCTTTTCTTCTGTGATCATATCTTACTATCTAGGTACGATTGGTATTGCTATATTATGAGAACCTTTAGAATCACTCCTCTCAGAAAATTATGAAGAAGAGTCTCGAATAGTGTTCTATACAGAGAAACTTTATTAAAATTTCTTTTTGAAAGATTTGTGGAACGATTCTGAGTCGACTGAGTTTTCTTTTTCAATTTGATTTCCCTAATGCTATGAGTTTTATCTTGAACTATCGTACTTTATAGAAGACGGAATAAGTTTTTCGTTTGAACTTGAACTGTTAAGAATTTTTCGTATGAAATCTGATCGTCTTAGCAAATTTTTTGAAGATCGATAATGATATGGTTTTTATGTTTTTTCAATTTCCATAGAGCGATCGTGAATAGACTCGACGAGAAATTGTTCAAATATATCTGTAGTTGTATTTGGACACTCCTCTTCCATTAATTCGGGTTTGTGCGATGATGTTTCCTGTGCTTCATCCTCCATTTTATTAATCATATGAAACTAACTCAATGGTGATATTATTTTATTGATCATTGAAATTTCAGGGTAAATAAGAAGCAATGTTCTTTTGATATCCTTTTAGCTGCTTAATCAATAAGTTTTATTAATAAAGTATTTTCTCTATATTTCAGGAGAATTCATAAACCATCCATTAATTATTTGATAAAATCATCATTTATGAGTTAATTAGATCAATTTATTAATTTTTATCATAATCACTACCTTGTGTCACAATTTAATATTTAGAATGGTTTAATGAAATATAAAATACAATAATAATTATTGCCCTATATAATGTTTTCAAAGAATTTTGATCAATCTCTTAGCATTAGTATGTCTCATTTCGATGTTCGAAAATATAAAATTGAAATTTATAGATTATTTGTATTTTTTTCAGCCAAAAAACAGATTTATCATTTTGGGAGATCTGCTAAAATATTAAAAACAGACTAGATGATACAATTGTTCTTAAAAGATGATTAAAAACCATTGATGATGGCTAAGATAATGTAATTAACATAATGAACCTTTTTTTAATCGTTAAAACGTTTTTCTTGGTCAAAGCATTGTATAATAATCATCAACTGTATTATTTTTACTGGTATATTTTTAAAGAGTTGAATCCTTATTGAGATGGCACGGCAAACTTTGAAATGGTTAGTTATTTTCTGTTGATGGTCGAGTTCCTTCGATTTATTGTCAAATAACTCGATTGTCAGGATGATTGAGAAGGATATCGTTAACTAATGATTTGTCTAAAATAATAATCAATAAAGATGAATCAAATCATTTATAGTAGTTCAGAGTCCGTAGAAGACGTCAGCAGCCGGGGGATCTGTGGATATTGTAATATTCTTAACTAATGTAGTGAAGTTTTTCAGTGTATTCTGGCCTGCCCATGGAACCGAGTAAATGTCTAGATACACGAACCCTATATTCGTGTTATAGAGCATATAGTATTACATTCCTGCTACCACCTGAGTACAGAGATGAACTAGAATATAATTTTGCACTTTTTTTGCGGTAAGTGTGCTTGCAATAAATGCGAGGAGAGTTGGAGAGAGATATTAGCCGGCTTCACTGGTAAGATGGCAAATTATTCCTCCGCCTTGTGGAGGAGAGATGATTCCTCCACAGCTCCCAATTCCAGGATAGCAAGGAGATGGTGGTGGAGGTGGATTAGACATATCCTGAGTTTGCTGAAAAGTGAGAGGAAATTGCGTTAAAACGCATGTTGATAGCAGAGACACTAAAATAAGGATTAATAAAGATGACTTCATTCTGAAACAGTACTAATTGAATTAATTATTATGAATAAAAAGTCATTTGGCAACATTTAAATAATTTGGTCAGCGTTACTTAACAAAATACCTGATTTTTGAATCTTGAACTAATTTATCAATGGGCCCAAACAATTTGATATCAAAGTAATGGCTTGATCGAATAAAATATCCACAGGTCTTATAATATATTCGAGCTATTGAAATAACAGATTTTCTTTATAATATGAAATGTTAAGGACTGATAGATCAAAATTTAAATGTAGAACTAATGAAACTAGCCTTTGAGTATTTAATAGAAAAACGATTATTGATGCTGATAAAATTATTTTCAACAAAAGTATATGACTTCATATAACTGTCATTTTTTGTTATTAATTTTGATTTTGACAATTAGCATATTTAAAAATATAAAATTATGATGCGGGGCTTGCTTTCAGTCAAGAAGAAAAGACTTTTGTTTGTTATCTGCTAGTTTTTAAAGCCAAATCATCATCATGGAGATATATAAATCAGAACTGACAACTAATTAAACACCCTTGATATTAGGCATAGTATTTCTTTGATATATTTCTGTGTTTTATTGAAATTGATGCGAAGTTGTGCAAATTGGGACTGTTTTTTATTTAGTCGTATAAAAAGATTAAAGAATTCAGGCAAATTAGCAGGTTTTATGAATTAAAATAGGGGATAACAAAATAAATACTCAACTATCATCGTTTTATTGAGTCAATAACTTTGCAAATATTACAGACGCCTTTAATTCAATCAATCTAAAAGCATAAACAGAAATTAGTAAAAAACAAGTTACCAAAAGCATCAGATTTAATCAAATAATCAAAATGTATTCACTTAAATTAATGTAGAGAGAGATGACATTCGTTATTTATTATTTCTTCCTTATGTATTGTATTAACTAAAGTAGCTTTATAAAATTTGATCAAATATTAAAGATATGCAGTCAAATCATTTTTAATTGCTTTATTTTCTCCTGAATAGCATGATGAACTTATAAATTGATTCGAATGGGACGATTCAATATAATCTTTAAACTACCTTTCCTCTCGAAAGTTTCCATGTCATTATCACTTTAAATAAGCATTTTGTTCAATAGGAAAGCGGTTAAAAGAAAATCTAGGACCTTTAGCTTCTCTTCTCTTCTTGAAACTTGTTCTTCTAAAGTAATATTATTTAAAGTAGCATTGAGTCTTTTGATAATGTCCTTAAGCTCAGCTTGAGTTTGCCATTGCAGAGATTACTTAAACTTGATTTAACTGTTGCTAAAAAACTTAAGTCGATCATTTTAAGCTATTTCAGATGGTAGATTAAGTTAAAAAGAATGATTTTTATGAATATTTGATGCCTTTTATTTTAAGTTTCCTTGAATAGACTCGTTAATTTATCGAGTTATTATCGATGTTTAAAGTAAAAAGAATCTCATTCTGATATTATACTCTATTAAATATATTAACCTGTCTCCATCTTAGCCGAGGCTCGCCACTCGTATAAGTTTTTGAACATATTCTAAAAATTTAATATAATTGATTTCAGTATCAAAATGGATAATACTTTCAACCTGATTCTCAATAGATTAACCATTTTTATTACCATTCTTGATTTCAAATACTAATAAACTAATGCTTTCATAAAGATCGGAGAAATTTAATCTATTGGAAGCTTCATATTGCAGACAAGAGTTAATAATAAACCATAGTTTTTGGGAGCAGGATATTTTATTAAGAGGAATCTTCATCTATTCAAATAAATCTCGCTATTTTTTACTTTTAAAAGGTGGAACTCCTTGCAACATTTCGTAGAGTATTACTCCCAGAGTCCAAATCTAACTTTTTTACGAATATATGTTGCCCCTTAATGTTTAAGGAGACATATATAAAGGAGTCCCAATATTTATCTTTTACACTATTATTTATTTTTTGGATTTTAGAGCACAACCTAAGTCAATTATTTTTATTTTTCCCTTTCTAATTAGAATATTGTCAGGTTTAAGATCTCTATGAAGGTAATTATGCTTCCTCATTTATCGATAACCCTCAAGTAACTATAAAAATAAAAGTACAGCTTCTTCTTATCTCATTTTTCCAAATTTGAGAATCTTTGAACTAAGACTATAGTCACATAGCTATGTAATTATGTAAGCAAAAGAACCTTGACAAATATGATGAATATATTTGACGATATTAGAATGCTTGAGTCTCTGAAGTGTTTCAATTTAATTGATAATCACTCTTTCGATAATTGAATTTTTCACTCTAATCTGTTTGACACTAACTCTTTCACCATTGATCAAATTTGCACCTTAATAAACAACACTATTTGTGCCTTTTCCTAATAGTTTAGCCTCATCATACTGAAATTGTCCGATGACCTTTTTCTGTGGTCTAGCAATTTGTAGTCTAAAATTCATCTTTAAAAGTTATTATACTAGCAATCAAAATTATCAAACATAAATGATTATAAAAGAGTGGCTTGCTAAAATAATAAAATATTCAGCATAAATTAGAATCATCTGTTGTCAGGTTATATCTTACGAAAACTTGCCCATTTCCTTTATTTTGGATCGTTGGAAAGAGTGGAAAGTTAGGTAAATTTTGATAAACTTACTCTTGATTGTTTATCGAACTGTTAATCACCAATCTCTTTTCATTGCAATCTAATAATATTCTGAGAACAATTTAACTTTTTTGATAGCCATAGTTCAAAGTACTGCCGACAAAAGTAGCCTTTTTGGTTTATTTATTTGATACCCCCACACTCAAGCAGGCAGTTTAACTTTATTCATAAGAAATACTTTTAGATGTTAATTTAATGACCCATCGATGAATGCCAAAGTTAATCTCATTTGATCCATAGACAGCTCCTCCCTTGACCAATTGTATACTATTTTCTCCAATCGATTTAGCAAATATGTAACTCTCTAAATTAAATTTAGGAATATCCAAAGTAGTTATTTCGCTAATTGGTCCCCAAACTCCTTCTACTACTCTCATCCTAACTCTATACTTTGTGTTAGAATTAAGTCCTTCGATGGCTCCATATCCATTAGTGTTGGACACCTGTTTAAATACTTCCTGTCCTTTAATTTTCATTCCTACCCCATACTATAATTAGTATTTTAAATTTTGGTAAGGCAGATGGATAAAACTGTAATAGATTTAACAATGAGATGGTAAGAGATGCAATTGCCTATCTTTTAAAGGATTATTAGTGTAATCAAATAATAATTCAGAAGTATTTTGGATGTTTCCGAAAAAACGAGCTTACTCTTTCAAATTTTGACGAGACTCGATATTTTAACATAAATTTGCTTATGGATTAGAGATTTCCCACGGTTTTTCCAAGATGGTGATACTCATGATAGAGGATTGAACTTGGTCCATATTAGCAACTCTCGCATTTATATAATCAAAATTGAAGTTGAACCGTTTAACTTTTCTTTAAAAATACTCTAAGTTCATTAAATTTTAAGCAAATTTATGAATGATTTCCCCGTAGTCATTAAACAAATTGATCTGACAGTTAATCCTGTTAACATTCTGTCTAAAAACATTTTAACAACTTTCCCAATACTGCTTTAACCTTGTTTTAGTTTCTGAATACTTGATTTAAATCATTTTGAGGAGATATTAAAACTGTTCCTCAATTAATTTTTGATTGGTCTAAAAAGCTGTCTCTTGATTCTTGAAATGCTCTAAATATTTATCTTTATCACCACATAGTTTTGATTTAAACTCAGCTAGCTGTCTGATTTTCAGCAGAACATTGATGTAATATTACTCTTTGAACTACTTTAAAGGCTTTGTTTTTACTCCTTTTGGACAGGTTTATTTATGAGATTTTAAACATGCCGTACAGAGTCCACTCCCACACTCACATCCCATTACAATAATCTGAGAATGAAGGCGACATAAAATTTATTTTTTTCTTAATTTCTAGATGTCTTGCTTCTTATGAACATATTTCTTTCTTTCATGTTTAGCAAAACCAATTGCTCCATGAACTTAACTATTACAACTTGCACAAAATACCATTTAGCATTAAGTGCATTCAACATTGGCTTCGGATTCGCAACGATCGCATTATTTTAATTTGTTATTGCTATATTTGGTGAGAAGATCGAGTATTTATGGATAATCGTTGCATGATTTTTTACCTGCAGGAAAAGGTATACCACAAGGGCAGATGAGCTTTTTATCTAGCTTTTATTTGCAGCTCAAACAGATCAAAGATTTGCAGCAGCGTGTTAGGGAAGATGAGATTGGATTACTATGACAAAATTCGCAGTTTAACATATTTTAATTTTAATCGTTAGAACAATAGAACTTGTATGCCAAACTATCAATTCATTTTTATAATAATTTTCGATAAATTGAGTTTATCTTCTTTCTATTATCTTAATACCAATCAAAATCTCTATTATTTTGCTTGTCAATGCCGTCTAAAGAATTATAAATATATGTTAATGGTCTTCTTGAAATTGAAAATAAAACCATTGGCTCATGATTAAAATTATCTATTAATTTCAATTATATTAAATACGTATGAACATCCTCGTTTTGAATATTTTATTCCTTT
>Ga0302186_10000252_pt1 | contig 49593 bp, 25 predicted proteins | sample II_Bog_E1_2_FD_198782 | JGI IMG/M metagenome (GOLD analysis project Ga0302186, IMG submission 198782) | Peat permafrost microbial communities from Stordalen Mire near Abisko, Sweden - II_Bog_E1_1 | ecosystem: Environmental > Terrestrial > Soil > Wetlands > Peat | place: Sweden: Abisko...
CAATATAAATAGGAAGAAATATATTATTTCGATAAAAGATATGTTTTGAAAAAATCTATATGATCGTATTATTTTTTATGTCTCTTTACAAATTGTGGCATAGTTGGCAAAATAAATATGAGGATCAATAATGGCATGATGCTTTTTAGCAAACAATAAATGAGGCCTAAGGTTGAAAATGAGGGTGGAGTTGAAAATTATTGATATACAGAGTTAATTTTTGTTGAGCCTTAAATTTTGTAGTATTATTATCATTTATTGATTTAAAAAATATTTTTCATACATAAATAGTATATATTATAGATTCTAATACTTAAGTAGTTCATTCCAAGAGTAAATTAACGTATCCTATTTATTAAACATATAATTACGTATCCTATTAATTCATCAAATATTTTATTAACTAACATATCCAACTCAATGGACTTGAAAACTTTCAGACTTCTCCTGTTGCTCTTATGCATCTCTATGATCAAATTTGGAAATACATCGTGCGCACCGGGCTATGGTGTGAGTTCTACTGGACGTTGCTATGTGTGTGGTGCAAATTGTTTGACTTGTGGCCCAAGTGGCTGTTTAACATGCACAAGCCTTCATGGCCTGACTTATGTTGGACTAAGCCCGTAACACCTTATTATTTCTACGACCACGACAATTTGCTCCGCGTGTGGTGGAAATTGTTTGACTTGTGGTCCAAGTGGCTGTTAAACATGCACAAGCCTTCATGGCCTGACTTATGTTGGACTAAGCCCATAAGGCCTTATTATTTCTACGACCACGACAATTTGCTCCGCGTGTGGTGGAAATTGTTTGACTTGCGGGCCAAGTGGCTGTTTAACATGCACAAAAGGCTATCGTGTTACCTATGCTGGACTAAACCCGTAAGGCCTTATTATTTCTACGACCAAGTCAATTTGTTCTTATCTAAAACCGTGATTTCCCTTTAATCCTCCTCATTATTAATTTTATAGATTTTGTCTATTTATAGTTTATTTTTGTGAATTATTTGTAAAATTTCATAACAAAGTTATCTTATGTTGAGAAAGTGTTACTATCAGTCATCATAATCATGGTCAATCGACTAAATCAGGCATTTTTTTAACTTGGTACAGAATTGTACTGAAAAAGAGTTCTGAAAACTCAATTTGGTCATTTTGCAATTTATGACATCAGAGAAAATAATATTAATTCTATTCCTATAATTATGGATTATTGTAACTTGAAATTAGATAATGAGATAATAAATTAACTAGGGCTTTTCTTATTAATAAAATAGAGTGTCATCAATATTTGTAACTCATTAAATTTAATGATTCAAATTAAATTTTATAAAAAGTTCTTGAATCAAAGCTATAATGCAATTAAAATAAAGGCACTTGAATAATTTCTTTCATTTAAACTTGATTATTAAATTGTTTCCGTCGATAAAATTTTAAGGCCTAATGTTAGCACAATCTTATGTATTTTAATTGTAACTTTTATTTTAATTCTAATTGATATTTATGCTCATAAGGAGAATAGACAAAGCAAAAAAAAAAAATCGATCTTTATAAAGGATCATTTTAAATTGATGCTATATCTTTATACTCAATATTTTCAAAAATTTGACTCTGCGTTAGCAGATGATTATATCCTATTTTCAAAAATGTTAAATGAAATTCATCATTTTAAGATTTACATGCAAGATGTTGATATTAAATTGGTTGAAAAATAAAGGGATTTAAGAAACAATAATTTTAAACTATTTTAACCATTTAAAACAGAATTATCTCATCACTAAGGAGTCTTAAAAAAAGATAAATGTGATTATTTATTTATTTTTGTATTTATGCAAGCTATTTATTAGGCATAGATTAATTAATAAAGTGAAAAGGCAATATCATCATTTCTCAGCCCAACAAAGGAAATTTTAAATTTTCACCTTATTACTAAAATGCAAAACTGAGGCTCTGGAAGCTACTAAAAATATTCCTAGAATTGCAGATATAATCTAATTTAATTTATATAATTTTGTTACTGTAAAAAGCACTATGGAAGTGTAAAAGACTATATTGAAATGACAAGTTTATTCGCGGATTAAAGTTATTATTGTGACCAATATCAAGCCATTACTTACTGATTGCGTTGCTTGAGTGATATTTTTCCAAAGAACTGAATAGAAAAATTATCGATATCCCAAGAAAACATACATAAGGAGAAGAGTAGGAATATGAAGAGCAAGAAAACTTAATGTAATCGAAGCAAAATTATGATTATCAAGCAACAGCATATATGATTTGAGGTGTAGGCCAGGGATAATAAAGCCTAAAGCATAGAGATCCCCGATCATCAACCTTTTATGAAACCCAAATTAATATATGAATTTTGTTGCAAAGGCAGGAAAGAATATTGAGGTTTATTGGCTGCAGCTTAATAATCCAACAATAAATAATTCTTTGAGGTGACCATATTCTTTGCTATCGTAAAATCTAAATAAAATACTAAATACTTTCCTAGAATCCAAACAAAAATAAAAAATCCTATTAATAAGCCCAAAGCAATCTGAGGATGAGCCAATAGTTTAAATTTGATCTTTTTTTGCTGTTCTTACAGTTATCTTTCCTAGATTCTTTCATTATCGATGGAGACACTATTTCTTACATCTTATTTTTTGTAAATTGACAGAAAAATACTCATCGTATATATTAGAATGAAAACATAATCTATATTGAGAATGATTTACTATAATTGAAAATGAGTCCAATCAGGATGGAGAAAAAATAAATAATCCAATAAAACCTTTCTTCAGGGAAATGCAGACAGTATCTGAGCAAGTATGAAATTACAGAACATCTAATTCCAATAATTCCTATTTATAAATATTGCCCAATATCTTGATAAGAGTTGATGAAAATGCCAAGATAGTAAATAAACACACTGAGAGGAATTGGAAATATTAGGCTCATGATAAAAGCTGAGAATATATTCCCGTGCTTCAGATAGTAGCAAAAAATTAAGGAAAGAGATTTATAGCCAGGTGTATGCTTGGAAATCTATAAAATTTACTCGACACTATATCAATCTTCAAGTACTTTTATTTGTCAACTTATCGCAAGAGACTCTCATAATTCAATTCGTAGCTTGTTAGGAATTTAAGAAAAATTACAATGCTCTTTTTCTTAGACTAACGAAAGCTTTCCTGCTTATTTGAGAGTTAGTAAGTCATACTCTAAGTTTTAGCGAGAAGTTTCTACTTCGATGACTCCTACCTCATTATTATAAATTATAATTATAAAAAAGATTAGCAGATTTAATAGTTAAACATTATGAAACCATTTATCTTTAATGGTCAAGAATATTTTTAAGAATAAGTTAAAATATTGAAAATTATTTAGACTTGCTTCTAGAGATAAAATTATAAACGTAGTCTTCAATAGTATTGTAATATAATCTTTGTCACATTTTATAATTAGTTATCTTTAGAAATCAATTGTCAGTATATGGAAGTAAAATGATTTACAGTATTTTCTGTAGGTTGTTTAATGCCAAGATAATATGAACTACGCTTTTCTCCTAAAGTGCATAATAATTGGAGATTCAGGTATATTTTTGTCAAAGTAGGGGTTGGGAAATCATGCTTATTGCTGCAGTATACCGATAAACGTTATCGAGAGAAGCATGAAGTAACCATTGGAGTATAATTTGGAGCCAAAATGCTAGTATTCAATTAAAACAACATCAAATTGCAAATTTGGGATACTGTAATAATCAAATTAATAAGGCAGGACAAGAGAGCTTCAAAGCCATTACAAGAAGCTATTATCGCAATGCTATCGGAGCTATTGTTGTATATGACGTATCTGATAGAGATAGCTTTACTCATTTGATCAAGTGGCTGGAGGAGGCCAAATCCAATGGTCCCCCTTCTTTAACTTTTGTTTTGGTTGGAAACAAAAGCGATAAAAGCTAATAGTAAGATATTTATAATTCAGAAGAAAAGTTACATATGAAGAAGGCAAAGCATTTGCTCATCAACAAGGAATATAATTTTTGTAAACCTGTGCTAAAACAGGAAGCAATGTTGACTAAATTTTTAATTTGCTTACGTCTTCAATTCTAACTAAAATTGAAAATTCGAGCATTTAAATTCAAAATAATCCAGGAATTAAAGTTGGAGGCTAAAAATATATCGGCATGACGTCAAATTTAACCGGACGAATCCAGAAGAGAGAAAGTGTTTTAATAGGACAGCTTATAAAAAGATAGAAGGAAGGCTGCTGCAATAATTGATTAATAAATCTTAATTATTATGCCCATTTCTCTTCGTAATAAAGTAATAAAACAGTCATTCAATTTATCAATTCACTTATACTAAATAATCTTTTTCAGATTAATTAATTTATTATTTAATCTTTCAAATCAAACCTGCTGTCCCACAAAGGTCCATCCTTCTATTTTCTTACCAGGTTATGAATTTTAGAAGGATACTTTAATGGTTTCATTTATATTCCATTTTGGATCTTAGATAGGTGGCATCTCCAATTTTCTGTTGAATACGTCTTGCCAATTGATTCCCTTAAAAAATTAATGCTATTTCAATTCTTATGAATCTCGAGATGCTCCAAGTCGTTTTCTCGGATCTCTGCAGAGTAGCTTTTTAATTAGATCCTTTGCTTCGTTTGACATGGTTTTTGGTATTTTTAGTGGGCCTCTAAATTAGTAATAAATTACCTTTTAATATTATCGAAAAGCACTTCCTTTTTAGAATTGTAATAGGGTGGTAGACCAACAATCAATTCATAAAGTAATAGTCCAACAAGATACCAATCAACTGTTCTTGAGTGGCCTTGTTTAGATAAAATTTAAGGAGCGAGATAAGCAACAGATCCGCAGAAACTTCCAGTAGTATTGTTGTAAATTCCTTCTTTTGACAGACCAAAGTCAGTTAATCGGGAGTGTCCCTCAGAATCCAAGACCACATTATCAGGTTTCAGATCTCTAAAAACAATCATATTTTTATGTAAAGCTTCAAAAGCAAGAATTAATTCGCTAATATACTTTCTGGCCTCATCTTCAGGGATCGCTCTCTTCTTGCTTACAAGTTTGCCCAAGTCACCTCCTGGATAATAGTCCATAACCAAAAACAGTTTAGCTGGAGTTTGAAAAGCATAGTTTAACTTCACCATAAACGGATGATTGATAACACTCATTACATTTCTCTCAGTCAGTGCATATCTCTTCAAATTTTTACTCATAACCTTATCCTTACTCAATACTTTCATCGCGTATAATTTTTTACTCTCATCATTTTTTCTGTGCACCAAAAATACCTCACCAAATGATCCTTTTCCGAGCAACCGATGAAATACAAATGAATCTGGAGTTAAACCTCCTGAAGAAATAGTTTGTCTCTCAACTTTATTGGTGATCTTAGTAGGTTAAGTGCCGTTTCCATATTCTTAATATTTTCCATCCTCCTTAAAACCATGCGAACTAAAGATTTTCTTAACAGATTAGTCGCTAGAATCATGCATGGGAGTTAATCCTTCCCTATTTTTCTTGATTTTGCATTGGTTCTATAATAAAAACTAAATTATTTATTTGTATCCGTTCTCAGCTGCAAAATGAAGTGGAGTATTACCATCAGAATCAAATGCATTGGCATCAATTTTATGTTTTAACAGGACCTTAGTTACCTCAAGTTGCCCTTTCAGAGTAGCAATATGTAAGCCATTTCTGTTATATTTGGTAAGAGCATTAACATTAGCACCATGGTGGCATAGAAGGTCAACAATATCATCATGACCTTAATAGCATGCATAATGAAGAGGAGCCCAATCATCGAGACCTTTCCAATCAATTTCTACAGGATAATTATTTTCTCCTTTTTAAATAATCAACCTAGCCTCGTCATACTGACCCTATTCACAGTACAGTCTGAGCTGTTAATTATTTTTGTATACCTGAACCCAAAAATCTCTCCAATCGAGAGTAATGTTTCCGATATCTGTATATGATAAGAAATACCGTGCATGCCCTCTGAAATTTTCTTTTGGAATATTTCCTACTGCTCTTCATTCTAGATTTCCATCTCCTCTCCAGTATCCAGATTTTTAATTCTAAAATGCATTTCAGCATTTTCTGCAATTTAATCTTCATCCTCTTCTCTGATGACAGGATCCAGCATATTATTTTGATTGTTTTGATATTTATTGAAGATAGCTTAACTCACAGGATTTTTAATTGGGACCTAGATTTCCCCCTAATCTGATTCCTCATATTCCTCATCAGAATCAACTGATGGTCCAGATGAGTGACTGTTCGCAATTTCTTTACGTTCCTTGCTATCTTTATTGTCTTACATTAATATAATCAATGATCAAAATAATCGATGAATTATCAATTTAAACGCCCTGACAAAAAATACTCTTCTTGAGGATTTGATCGTAGCCTTATTCCAAAACTTGATCGTAATTTTGAAAGTGGAATTTTATTTGCACGAATACTCTTTGGGGAACAAGCTTTAAATAATCTTCGAGAGCTATTTCTTGCCGAATAAGAATTATCAAAGTAACAATTGGTTAAAAATTTGGTTTTTTTTATTGGAGTCTAACAAATGTTTTGAAAGTCTATCAAGGATATTTATTGTCTATAAGCCATATTTTCCTGCTTTGATTTTTCAATGATCTCAGTATAGTATCTTTTCGTTGCTGCTATTGAACCTTTGATAGCATCTCTCTTTGTCTTTAATATTAACATATACTCATAGAAGTACTTTTTTTCAGGACTAATCATTAGTTTTTGTTGACAAATAGGAGTGATAGGGGCTGTTGAAAGGCTTGTAGTCTTAGAATCGCACTCAGTCAGCATATTGCTTCTATTTTATTTTGAACTTCCTAGAATAATCCTACCACTTAATCTTTCTTTTTTCTTTCTCTCTCCGGTGCATGCAAACTCTAAGGGATAATTTTCAAATAATTTATTTTTTCTTTTGGATCTGATTTAATTAATATCTTTTTGTAGTAATTATATTTTTTTTGTAATTTATCTGGATTCTTAAGATATAAATTGCATATTCAATAGATTTCTTATTTATTCTGTTTGCTGCTTGAGCTACTTTAAGTTTTAATAATATTTATGCTCAAGCTTTTCAGATTATATTTTACCGAAAAAGAGGTGATCATATCCGGTATCTCGGAAAATCAGTTCGGATAAGGGAACACTTTTTAGACTTGATTTTTTTGTTTTGTTTGAATCAATGGAACTTTTTACTACTTGACCTTCAAGTTGACTATTTTCATTCTTTTAACATATCTCTAACGAATTTTATTCTTAAATTTTGCTTTCAAGGAAAAGTTCACCCCGAGTAAGAGGCTAAACCTGATGTTACACTTGCTGAAAAAGAAAGGATTTCTCTTTAATTCTATTAAAGTTTTTTGCTGACTTAACCGTTTTGAGCATTTAATATTAATCAGATATGATAGCCAAATGACTAGATGAATAGTTTGATACTGTGAACATAGATTATTATCTAATTTAAATACCTTTGAATGTCAATGTGAGTAAAATAATTGAGGATTCGTAATAGAAATAAGAAACCTTAAAAGATATTTAATTGTTGTTATAATATTTGTAGCTTTCCTGTTTGTAATATTGCTAATACACAGTAGTTATAAATCTGCAAAACTGATGTAATAATAATTATCATTATATTTAGTATAGCGGTCAATGAATTAGGATAAAATATTGCTGGAGCAGAGTGAATAGACTATCATCAAGGAAGAACAAACTGAATAAGAAAAGGAAATCACATAATAATTAATCCATTGGATAGGCCTTGACAAATATGAGGAACAATATGGATTTGTTGTTTAAGAAATGGATATTTCAATTGCCTGTCAGTACTCAGGAAATCAGATCAAGAAACCAGCTAGATCCGAATCATGCGATATTTCCTGTCTCTTGGAGAAAGAAATCATTGAGTAAACTTTGACTTGCTCATGTGGAAAATAGATTGACGAATAAAATTATTATGTTTAAGATTGGCAACTCTTCAAAATCGTACAATTCATACGAAAAAAATATGGTGAAAAAATTAAAATGATTCGAGTGAATTTAGTAGAAAAACGTTTTTGGCCAATTTGAAGAAAAGCAAGAATATGATGCTCAATGATGAGTTAAAAATTTATGAATTAAATAAGTATAATTATGGATCATCTTTTTATCAAGTGCTTAGTTTTATACTAAAAGCAATAATCGATGAATTGCCTTTTTCATACAAAAATTAATGTCAGGACAGTTAAACTTAGATTCATCTATCTTTATTCATCTCTCTATAAAGATCATTGCAATCAGCTTAATTATTGCCGAATATCATTCATGATGGCTTTTCAAATATATTTTGTAGCACAGAATTTATGATTCAACTTCCAAGAGCACATATTTTGTTATATACAGTAAATTCTATTTCGATGATGGGCAACCAGACAATAACCACTCTAAATGATTTTGATATAATTGCTAAACTGGGATAAGGAGCTTTTGCAGAAGTTTATAAGGTTAAACGAAAAGAAGATGGTGCTTACTACGCAATGAAAAAAGTAAAAATTTGCTTATTCAGATAAGGATGTCAAAAATTAAATAAAAAGATAGAAACCACGCGCTAACTTAGATTAGAATTCTCGCCTCAGAGAGAGGAGAAAATATTATTGGCTATAAGTAGGCATTTTATGATGAACCTAATGGTACTTTATGCCTTGTAATGGAATATGCAGAGAAAGGAGATTTGGTGAAGTTAATTCAGTCTCATGTTAAAAAGCATACAAAGATTGATGAATCTTAAATATGGAAGGCAATTGTACATCTAAGTAGAGGTTTAAAGTCTCTTCATGATAAAAGAATTCTTCATAGGGATATAAAATGCGCAAACATATTTATAACAGATAAAGGAGTTTATAAAATTGGGGATCTGAATGTATCAAAGGTCATTAAAGATGAAATGGCTAAAACTCAAACAGGCACACCCTATTATGCCAGTCCTTAAGTATGGAAAGATCAGCCATATGGAACTAAAAGTGATATATGGTCTTTAGGCTGCGTTATCTATGAAATGGCTGCACAAATGCCTCCTTTCACGGCCACTGACATTCAAACACTATATAAAAAGATATCTATTGGTAATTTTCAAAGAATTCCCAATCAATATTCCAATGATTTAGCAGCAGTTGTTTCCTCTTTATTGAAATTAAATCCAAACGATAGACCAAGTGCGAGCACCATACTCAATAATCCAACTGTTCTCGCTCATTTTAACAATGTCTAGGATGAGAGAAGTGAATGGGAAAGGGATGAGTTATTAGAAACAATCAAATTTAGCAATAAAAATTACAAAATGATAAATGATGTATTACCCAAAGCCAATTATTAAAATTATTCTAGATCAAAAACTCAAGCAAAAAATGGATTGAAAACTGATTGCTTAGATGAAAACAAAAATATTAACAATTTAGAGGAGAAAGATATTGGTTGCTCAAAGATAAGATGTAGAGTTAACACGTCAAACTTGTGTTCTGGAAATAAAAAAATAACTGAGAGTTCATCTAAGGATATTGATTGCAAAAGGTAGAGAATTATATCGGCATATGAACCAGTTACCAATATCAAAAACGAATCTTTCATGAACTCTGATTTATAATCCGAAATTGGAGAGAATACGATTATTGAGGTTGCTGCTTCATCTGAAAAAGTAGCACGAAAATTACCATTAATTGCTCATCATAAAAAATCACCAAGCTTCATAAATAAAAATAATCCTTTGAATTATAACCGTAAAATTGAACCAAAACATACCCCATTGATATCACGAAAACAAGTGGATAATTTTATTAAAAACTGTTCTCCAATTGAAGATAGTGTAAGAGGAAAATAAAATTTAAGGAGAGTAGGAGAGCAGATAATGGGAAGGGCCGCATCTCGAAAGTGATAAATGAGTTGATTTTTTACGACATATTCTAATAAAATATAATATAATAATGATGACTGGTCGTGGTTGGGTGGATTGATATCTATTTTATAATTCAAATTTGACTATTGCTGTTGTTATATCGAAATTGAGAATAAGTAAGATCGTATAGTGTTTATTAAAATTGAAATTGGTCCCAAGTAATTACTTAGGTAGGTGAGAAGCTCTGTAAAAATGCCTTGAGAATGGCAACTATAACAGAATTAAATAAAGTGAAGGAAATGTGTTCTTTGTAAACACTGAGATGAAACATTTCATTAAATATGATATAAGGTTTGAATGATTGTTTATTTTGATTGTTGCATTGATATGCAAAAGTGAATCTTTAAATTTATATTGATAAATAAGCATTATGGAGATAAATATTTTGAAATGTTGCCCAGTTTAACCCGAAGAAAGAAATATATGACTGTTGCTAATTGTAATACATTTAAAAGTTGTTCAATCTTATCTCTTTTTGAACGTTCAAATAAATGAATTCACACGAAAAAGTAGATAGAGGAGTACTATACAATTTTGATAGAATTAGTATAAAATAAGCCACCTTTTATTAAATATGTTTACATGTACCCAAAGTGTCAGAAAACCACCAAATATTAAGACTAGCAAAATGAACGAATGAAAGTGCAACTCGGGAAGTAACTTGATAATGTTAAAATAATAAAAGAATTATAATAAAAGGAAATATAAAAGTGAAGAATGGTCGAAATAATATTCAATCACTAAAAGAATAATTAGCGATTTTCTAATCACTATGAAACATTTAGGCTAAATTGATTCCATATAGAAGCTGCTGTAACTTTAAGAATCGAATGGCTTTGCTCGAAGAATATAGCAACCCAATCGACCAGAAAAAGAAGAAACAAGTAATCACTTGTGCTTTTTTATGGTCGATTATCAATCGGAATACTAGATTATTATACCTATTATTCTTATAATTTATTTGAATATGTTTTTTTACTACTATTTCTCTTATCTATTAATTGGGAAATATTAAAATTTTAATGTTAATCATATTACATCAATAAATCTTCTCAGATAGTACTCAGATCATGCAATACAATTTACTTAATTAAAGCATAAATAAATACATAAATCACGTACAGCGACCATAAGTCCAAAATAGCATGTCCAAAATATTTACAATCATAAAGATTTGAAGCAGATTTATTGCTATTTGATCTTCCTTTTGCTAGTTTTTATCCAGCATGATCTGATGGGAAACAATTGCGAAAATCTATGTCAAAAAAGTTAAGATAAGACACATAATCCACTGAATAAATATTATCCTTTTTATAGTGGTCGTAAGTCCTTTCATAAGCTCTAAAACCAGCATAACCACTGAAGATAAGGTAATAAAAAGGTAAATCAGACCGATCCATTCCATATATTGACCTATAGCCTCGTGCCAATCCCAAGCAAAGAATAGCCAAAACCATACAAAATTACCTGGACTATTTGAAAATCTCTTTGGTTCTTCGGCTTTTGTGAAATAAAACAAAGTGACCACAATAAGGCAGTTCATTACTTGAAATGGTGCATATCGATGATAAATTTATAAGCCTGGATTCAAATGGGTTTAATTTTAAATTAGCCCAAATGCCACGACAAAAGCAGAAATAAAATAATTCACTCCGCCAGTAATTTTAAGTCCTTTCATGTTTAGTTCATTGATGCATTTCAGCGCAAGAATTAACAGAAAATTACAAAAGGTCCAGAAAAGGCAAAAGGGAAGTAAAAGTTTTGTGTAAGGGTCGTCGCCTATGCTATAATCAGTTTGTGAAGATTAAATATGAAAGCGTAAAGACATATCGTGATCTTACGTTTTAGCTTTTGGGGTTGTCAGGAAAGAAAATATTTGTGAAAATACAGTGATACTATAAAAGCCCCATTGAAAGTAAAGCTGAAGAGAGAGTTGCAGGAACCGAGTTAAAGCTTAAGTTGCTGTCTAAAGCCTCTCTAGTTATTGTATTCTTTCGGTGCTTTCAGCGATTTTGGCACTCATGAGATTTATAATTAAATTTGAGTAGTTTTTAATTTAAAGTAACAAAATGATTTTTAAAATTCAAATTTAACTGAAACGATTGTTTTAAAAGATAAGTAAGCATTTATGATTTTGTTGCTAAAATTAAAATTGGCAAAACTTGTATAATATAAAATTCTGATGTGGCTTGTTGCTTTAATCAAACATCAAATCTTAAAGATTATGATTTTACCAATTAGCTTCTAAGTACTTTCATATAAACTATTTATCTGAAAATTATTGGAATAATAATTCAAAAGCTAGTTGAGGGCAGCAAAACAAAAATCTTAAAGATGATAATTTGTGAGACTATTGATTTATATAAATTATTTACCATTTAATCTTAAGAAATGTTCCTGATTCTAACATAATTCATACTCATTTAATTTAATATAAGTCAAGAATATTTGGACTAACAAATATCCAAAAATTAATCATGAAAAATCAAGTAAATAAATGCTTTGTAACATCTTAATAAAGGATTCGACACCTTTTTGATGAATGCAAAGAACTGAATGAATCAATCCATATTCCTAGTTTAATTCAAATTATTTATTTAATGAACGAATCACAGTCAATCAATAATCCCAAACATTTGCAGACCAAATTCACAATTTATTAGGTCTGCTTAGGAATGTGAAAGTGAATTTTCAAGCACAATGACTCATCAACAATTTATCTTATATCATCCAAACTTAATAAACATTATTGTCTCAGAAACAACTTATCTTGAACTCATGTGGCTGTTAACAGCTCAGCTTTGTAGGGCCTTAAAATCCTCATAAAATGAATCATGTTTCCATGTCTAATAAGCAAGATGCTAATTTGCTATATATCATCTGAAGCGAATATCACCTTTTCAAAAGAACAAAAATTATATGGTCTTCACGACTTAACCTTATGGACTGTTCTTGATTCATTAATAAATATGCAAAAGAGATATGTCCTGCCAAAATTCCAGGAAATATAGCTTACATAAAAAATCACCATTGATTTGATAAATTGGCGAAATTTTCAAGTCAAACTTAGTCCTTTCAAATGGTACGTAGGGATCATTGGCGCAAATTATTATTAAAACTGCAAATAAAGCTGTACTTTAATAATAATATGCAATAAATTGGAACTAATAAATTTTAGGATTTTAAAAAATAATAAAGTTTTAACAATGATCTCTAAACTTCAGACATACATAACTATATTAGTTAGTATCTCTCTTGCCCAAGTCACAGTACAGAAGAGGCATATCGAAGAGGTCTCTTTAAACGTGAATTCTGATAGATTGTATATTTTACTATTGTAATAATTGACCATGATTTTCAGCTAACAAATTGAAAAACAAAATGATAATGTCAATAAATTAGAACTGATTTATTTTTGAGTTTAAGCGTTTAAAGTCTATTCTATGAATGTGAAAATATCTTAAGATGTAATTCCCATTTTTGTTGAGAAACAGTTGAATGTCATGATGTTTTTGATTTGGAGTATGAAAATAAAGGGGAGTTGATTGCTCATTAATATTATGCTCTTTATATTTTATAATCTTAAATATACAATCAATGATCTTTTTCAAATTTCATAGTCGTTCCTTTCTTAGCTGTATTTTCAAATTAGTTTTTTTAATGCATTAAAATGAATTTTGCCTCTGAATCTATGGTTTTTCATTTTATTTTTCTCAGCTGACTTTAAAAAAGTGAAAAATCATTTTCTTTATTTATTGATATTGGCATGAAGGATAGATAAAGTGAAACTTTCCAACTTTATTTTTCTGGACTAAGACAGTTGAATTAAAACTGTATTTTGGGAGAAGTCTCAGTTTATGCAATTATAAATAACTTTCCTTTGTTATTTACTTCATTTGTATTTTAAATTTTATTCCACGTTCGGAGAGGAAATGTCGTTTCAATAAATAATAAACAAAATATCGAAATGTTGATTTTTGTTGAAATATTTCGCCATAATCCACTTGTTTACATCAAAGGTTTTTAAAAAATTGAGAATTGTTTCTAAATTTATTGCTTTTACTTTGGAATAGAACCTTAAATATTAAATCTTAATAGAAGGAAAATCTTATTTTAGACTTCATCCTTCCTCTGCATAGGATTATTTTTAGTTTATTAGGCAAACCCCAGTCTTTGTAATTTTGAAAATTCCTAAGATGCATTAATGAATAAAAACTTAATTTATGAACCAAAACTTCATAAGAATGTTGGTAATGTCTTCAATTATCAATATTTAGCCTCATGCAGATTATTTTTTTACAAAAATTAAAATCACCCAATACTTCCCTTTAACAAATTAATTATAGAATTTTAGAAGAGATGAAAGTACCGAGTATTTTAACCTTCCATCGAACTCCTTAAGGGTCGGTGTAAAGTATCAAATATTCTTCTTTTAAACTCAAGCCAAATGAAAATGAACCTTCTCATTGCTGTTTTCTTTATCCTTTTTGGACTGAGCCAAGCCGTAAATTTTATTATAGTTAGCGTAACTATTAATAAAATTAGAAGTATCCATATTATTGATTAAGTGTAACTATGGAATAAGTTAGGCGTATCCACACTATTAATTTAGCGTAATTACTGAGGAATTCAGCTGTAAATTATTATGGATTTAGCGTTTATATAAAGAAAGATAGCTGTTTAAATATCTTAATTTAGAGTAAATATCAATAAAGGCAGGAGTATAATTGTTTTTATTTAGTGTTACTATTAAACAAACTAGGCGTTTAAATAGATTTTATCTAGGGTAACTTTCAATAAAGTTAGATGTATAAATATCTTAATTTAGCGTAATTATAAATAAAGTCAGGCGTATAAAAGCATTGATTTAGTGTTAATATAATGTCAATTAGGAGTAACTGGAGATAAAAAAAGTGTATGTCTTTGCTGAGCAAGTCGATGATCGTTCTCTTACAATCCTAACTTCATCTTTGGTTTTGATTTTTATGCATTATAATTTTGCAATAAAGTGTTAAATTAAACCAAAGATTAAGATAAGTAAATATAACTTTAAGATGAAGAAGGTATTTTGTTTTTAATGCATTGATGATTAGATGAAATCTTGGAGCAATACTATCTGCAAGTAATATGCATATAATTTTTAATGATAATATTTTTTATTGCAATTTCATTAAAATAAATTAAAATTTAATATCTAGCAGCTCTACGAGATCTAAGATATAATAGATTACATGTGATAAATATCTGAAAAAAAGAATCACAAAAAGAAATTATCTCTCATCAGATTTCCTTGAACGATAAAAATAATTTATACATGACTTACATTTTGATAAAGATAAATAACTATTTGTTTTTATCTAAATAAAGTAGTTATTTTTGATATTTTATTTTTTCTATATTTCGCCTGAAAATATATTTGGTGGAATCATTAAGTATTTATCATTAAGGAACAAGTACATTGCCTTATTATAGAACTATTCAATAGATTTTTTTTAATTACATATTCCATCTTCCATATTTTTTTTTTTCGTAATTAAAATGATGGTGAAACCAAATACTACGAATTAATCAAACTTATGAATGCTTAAAATAGCATTACTAATAATTAATAATGAATGAATGAAATGAATGATCATCCGGACTAATAATTAATAATAGCTGTAAAATATATACACAATTTAAAATGTTTTCCTGGCATTTTTTCCAATAAAAATAGCGATTAATAAGATTGATTCAATTTAAAATTATTATTATTTGTAAAGAAAAGCACTCCAACTATGCTGATGATTTCTTGTTGTAGTATTTTGATATAAACTGATAGGTAAAAGAATTGAATAGAATATCGTAATAAATATATTAGGATTTAAATATTATTTAAATTAATTAAATGACCGAAAGGATTGTTATAAAAAGCATCAGTGATAAGCGCACTTATAAAGCTATCACCCTCAAAAATGGGTTGGAGTGTTTGCTCATTTCAGATCCAGATGCGCAAAAATCAGCAGCTGCATTAAGCGTTGGAATTGGTTCTTTCTTGGATCCTTTGGAGGCTCAAGGTATAGCTCATTACCTCGAGCATATGTTATTCATGGGTACAGGAAAATATCCTGAATAAAATGAATATTCTAATGTAGTTTCAATATAATTTAGTTTCTTAGTAAAAACGCTGGTTCATCCAATGCCTATACATCTCTCGAAGAAACTAATTTCTATTTTTAAGTTTCCCATGGCGCATTTTTCGAAACATTAGACCGCTTTTCTCGTTTTTTCATTGATCCTTTGATGTTGGATTCCTCATCTGAAAGATAACTTAATGCAGTTCATTCTGAGCATTCAAAAAATTTGCAAAATGATACCTGGCGTAAATATCAACTCAGTAAATATTTAGCAAAACCTGGTCACCCCTATAATAAATTTTCAACCGGTGATAAGAGTACTTTATCCAATCCAAATCTAAGAGAAATGCTTTTTAATTTCTATAAGGCAAATTATTCAGCAAATTTGATGAAACTAACTGTTTATGGGCAATCAGATGTTGAAACGCTAGCCAAAGAAACTTAAAGTAAATTTGATGCGGTTCCCAATAATTAATATCTGAAATTTGCACTTAAAGAGCATCCTTACGGAGATAAAATTATGAGAAAATTAATTAAAATTATACCAGTTAAGGATAGGAGGATATTGTAGTTAACTTGGATTTTAAGTAATCAATCGAAATAATACAAGCATTCTCCCTCCAAGTATGTTTCTCATATTATTGGACATGAAGGCAAGGGATCTTTACTCTCATATCTTATTTCGGAAGGGTTAGCCACTGCTCTATCGGCCTGTGGTTCAGATAGTTATGAATGCTACTCTGAGTTATAAGTGAGTATAACTCTGACTGACAAAGGAGTCAAATAAATTAAAAAGATCATTGGATATGTCCTTTTCTTCATAAAAATGCTAAAGTAAGCTTCTCCTCAAGAGTGGGTTATTGACTAAATCAAGAGAGTTAACAAAATGAAGTTTGACTTTTTAGATAAAAAACAAGGGATGAGCTTTTGTTCTGGGATTTCTAAAAATTTACATAAACGTAAACTTTAAGAAATTATGGCCCATCCATATTTTATGGATTAATTTAGACCAGATCTAATCTCAAATTATCTTTAGCAGCTTACTGCTGATAACTTATTCGTTGTCATTGAATCAAAATAATTCGAGTTGGATTGCACAGAAACTGAACCAATATATCAATCAAAGTTCAATACTGAGTCTATGGGAGAAATTATACCTCTATAATGCAAAGTCTCATTACCTGAACACAACACATTTATCCCTGATGACTTATCGATTATACCTTTAGGCGCCGCTATTCATCCTAAAAAAATATCTTAAACTAAATTTATCGAAGTTTTCTATAAGCAAGATCACTAATTTTCCCTTCCAAAGGCAGAGATAAACATTCGAATATACTTTGGAGGAAATTTCACAGTTCGATAAGATGTGGTCCGCACTCTTTTCTAAAAAATGTTAAAGTAAAAGCTTCGATAGTTCGTGTATATGGCATAAATGGCTGAACTATAATCCTAGTTTTCATTTAGTTCTTATTACACGTTAAATATCAAGATAATTGGTTTCCGTGATTCTTTTGAAAGGTTTACCAGTCAATACCTGAAATAAATTATAGAATTTATTCCACAAGATGAACAGTTATTTGGAACCTTGAAAGAAAAGCAGAAGAAAGAATATGCCAATTTTTTCCTCAATAATCCTTATCAACTAGCTTATGATTTGGCAATCAATGCTTTGAGAGATGGCTCTTCAACTTCTTATGCTTAAAAATTAAAGGAAATTGATAGTGTTCATCTTTAGGACTTAGCTGCTTATGCTAAAAGTTGGAAAAATAAATTATACCTTGAATTCTACATGTCTGGCAACTTATTGGAAGAGCATGCAACTCGAATTGCTCAATAAGTTGAAATCTTTGTAAAGGGTCACAGTTAAGCTCTAGCTAAATCATTTATTGGAGCAATAAGGGCAGTTTAACTACCCTCTGGAAAGATAAGTGTAATTGAAGAAAATCTCAAAAGCAAAGATCAAACGAATAATTCAATTATTGTGCATTATCAATATAAGGTGACAGATATAAAAACAAAAATTTTACAAGACCTCGCTTTGGCTTTTGTGAAATAGCCAGCATTTGATTTCCTCAGAACAAAAGAGCAGCTTGGATATATCGTTATGTGTTTACCTGATGATCATCGAGGAGTTCTAGGTATTTCCATATTAGTTCAAAGCAATATTAAAAACACATATGAATTGCAAAAATACGTGGATAAATTTATCAATGAAATCTTAAAAGACAGCATCGACACCCTCGATGAAAAAGTATTCAGCGAATATAAAAATGCACTATAAAGCACAAAAAAACAGAAAGACAAAAATTTATCAGCTTAAACAGCGAGATTTTGGGGTTAAATAGTCAAGCATTCCTACTTATTCACTCGCAAATAGAAATAAATTGAATAAATTCCAAAAGTATCCATTTAGTAATTTAAACAGTACCATTTCATCTATTTAGATTCTTGGCTGCACTCTTTTATCAAAATACTAAAATATTTGAAATTCATTAAATATCGCAATCCTCTCTTGATCAAGTTACTCAGCTGCGCACCGAACGCCTCCTCGCCAATCCAAATGTTACAATCTATTCAAGTCCTGAATCATTTAAGAAAAAAATGTCTCTCTATCCTGACATTTATGGGCATGTATGATTAAAAATAAATTAACAATTTAATTTATAAATAATTTGCAACAGATAAAGTATGTTGAACATCTCATTTATTAGTATCTATCATTTTATATTTGCGGACGAGATTCGTGTGCGAACTAGAATGTACTGAACGACCCCAATCACGAATTTGACTTCCTACAAGTTTACTCCCCATTGAAATAGGCAACTCTTTTAGCTTCATTGAGAGTTATAGTTTTGAATTTAGGGAGTGTTCAGATATTTCTATATAAGAGAAGAGTTACTGGGCAATTTAATATTGTTTATTATTTCATCACTATCAAGGACTGAAAATTATTCTGCTCTAAAGTGATTGGATAAACCTAAATTTTTTCTGATTAAAAGGACAGATAGCTGTTGGAGGAGAGCATTTACAACGAGTCTTAGTTACTCTTTTGACCACTCGTTAACATCTTTGCTTCGAATATTCTTGAGATCGATTTTATACTCCCCCTACTTAGCCTATATTTTTCCCTCTTAAAATTATCCATAAACTTTGAGTAGTAGTTCAATAAGAGCATTTCCTCTCTTTTAATATTGTTAAATCTTACCCTTCAGCAAAGCAATTTAATTTTTTGCTGTTTCTGACTCTGATTGCAGCTTAATATATTTTTTTTAACTAGTTTATAGAGACTTATCCAGCACTCTGATTACCTATTACCTCTTGAAGTCATCTGTACTATTTTGGTGTGTAGTCTTTTACGATTTGAAATTATTAGCTTTCTACTCAGCTTCCTTTAAACTTTATTACAATTCGGCAATCCTAGCAGTCAGTTTTTTGATGATTCCTCTTGAATAATGCGAACGTTTCGCCAATTATTCCTATATTTCCTTGTGAATCTAAAGATCCTTTTGCAGGTTATTGATTTTCTTCAATAATTGCTCATTTTCAAAGATTAACTTCTCAGATTGCTTTGACTGAAACTAAAGTTCACTTGTGAGCTGATGATTTTGTAAAACCGCCAAGCGAGTAGTGGTATCCAGCTGTTCTTTTTTGAGAGATAGCAAATTGGACCTCATATCTTTAATTTTGGTAAGCATTTAATCTCTTAGTCTATCTATAGCTTGAACTTTCTCTCGTTCTTTGTCAGCCACTTCCCGAATCCTATCTTCCTTTTAATTCTAAACTGTTTTTTTCAGATGAGAGTTTTCATGGTTCATCTAATCTCTCTCACTCATATAGATGTTGTATTCTTTAAGTTGTAATTCCAATTTTGCAATTTCATTTTGTGTAACTCTTCGATACTCTTCGAATTATCTGTTTCTATTTGCTTCTTGATCCCCTAGATAAATATCGAGATACTTAATTCTCTTTATAAATCTTTGACCCTGTTCTAGAGAGTCATCTTCGTCACTTCTAAGTCATAGATTTTGCCTCTATTTTCTTTGATATTGTTCTAATGAGATTCGATTATTATTCTCTATGTTACGCTAATTATACTTGTTTGTCAATCCTCTCCTCGTAATCCTGCTGAAATTTATCTTTATTTGAAGTAATTTCATAATTTTACTCCGTTCTGAATGACAATAAGGTTACAATCGACTGAGCCTATCTTGAATTCTTTTAATGGTGAAGGAATGCTCGAGGATTTCTCTCTTTTGTTGTTAGATTAACTCTTGTTCACTGAATAGGGGGAAGTATACGGGCCATTTTAGTTCTTCTTATCTTTTCCTTTAGCTTTCGACATGATTTTAATATAATTAATATAACATAAAGAAGAAGCAGTAATACAATAAACAAAGATAGCCTGACTTATCTTGAATTATATTATCCGTAAAGAAGTAGTTGATTGTTAATATCAAAGCAATAATATTTATTTAGACTGCTGTTAAAAGCAATAGTCGAATTATTTTGTATGTTCATCATTGAAGTCAAACCAAATTGGGTAGAGTTCCTCCATCTGAATAATTTGTTAATTACTAACATCATACTATCTTTCCAATTGTGCCCAGTTCTCTACGATTTGTTAAAACTCCTCGAAACATAGACTGTGGGTTAATCGGTTTCTTCTCGCTTGATATTAGATATAATAGTTTTTGTGCGCCGATCCTTCTTCAAGTGCTCTGTTGATGGAAATACCCACCCTGAATAGATTATTTTTTACCAATAATGAGGCATCCACAAGACACAGGAAATACCAAAAGCCAGTTTGAAATCTCTACCCAGATAGTCATCGTATAGGGATTTGTAGAACCAATATCTGTTTCTGAATACGATACTGCCCATCAAATAATAAACAATCTGATATTTAAATCATTTTTTCAATAAATAAAATTAGATATAATGCCACCATCATTTGCAGGCACTTAGTCACATTCTCCTGCTGAAGACAAAGGGCATTTGGTCATATAAAAATTGACTGATAATAAAAATATATGAACTCGATTATTGAGGATATTGTTTATGAAGTATCACTTGAGCTATGGGAAATCCTCATTTTGCAGCCTTGGCTTTCGCCCAGGTTTTCCATTCAGTCGATATCTTTTGGTATGACCATTTCTGGTGGTACTAACTTCAATGGGTTCCTAATCAGATGATTAATCTGAGCTTTAAAGTGCTTTTCTCACAAATACTTTGGGAGGGTTGTCAATAGAATATTTAGCTCTTCCAGTGGTAGTTTTTAATTTAGCATGATTAAATTTCAATTTACGGATGCGATCCACTCCTATCTTGATATCATCCAACAAACTCACTCTATGGTAATCTATCTATTTATCGACGTTTTGAAGTAATTTGTCAAGCCACACGATGTTTTAACCAAAAACTGTGAGATTTATATACTCCTATGTGTCTAGTCGCTTTGATATCTCGTATTTTTTCTACATGCATAGTTATGTACCACTTTTTACTCTAATATTTTCTAAATTTATCGCAGAGCCTCGTGACTTCCGATACTGATCTTAACAGTTGGATGGTCGATAAATTTAACTTCTTTGTTATTGACCACATGAGCCAATCCTGAATTTTCCAAAGCCTAAATTGAAATAAAGCTACATCAATAACAACTTCTGAATTGCGAGTAATACAACTCACAGTGCGCTCTTCAGCGATGATGTAGAGAGGAACACTAAGGCGTCCATTCATTTTCTTATAGAGATAGGTATTGTTGCAAAGATTTTCTCGTTTTAACAAATTTTTAATCTATTTGAGGAGGGGTATACATAGTCCAGCAATTCGTCATAGTGATCATCTTAAATGAAATCTCCATTCATATCATTCATTGATATTAATTATATCCAATATAATCAGTCAGCACAAAAATATGATAACTACTAAGGATAGATCCGAAAATAAAAATTGTAGTCGATTATTCAAACTCACTAAGTCGTGTTTTTAATGATTTTAGCCCCAAATGTGTATTGTATTTAGATTATTTTGGATCATTTAATCGATCTTCCAATGAATTCACAGTTGCAATTGAATTTTGAACTATCCAAAATTTTCATCTGTGCCCATATCCATACTCAACATAAAAAAGTTTATTTGTAATTTTTTAATCATTTAAGGAGCTTTAATATTTGAAATAAAAGATTTTATAAAAATATTATTGAAAAACTCTCACGATACAGCAATTGACAATTTTCCTTCGAAATATTAGCTGTAGATTGAAGTTATAGGTGCAAAAAATATTTGTAAAATAGTAATAAAATCAAGTTAAAGCAACGATTTTAACTGACTTTTTTGTACTCTTATTTTCATCCTCCTCAAAATATTTTTTCTTGTTGCTTATCTTTAAATTTAAGTTCTGTCGGATTCCGTAAAAAGAAGCAGGGCCAATACCACTACTATGGGTTGAACGGACTATTTTGTGGTAAAGTTAACTCTTTAGCTGCTATTTTATTACTGCTGCCTCAATCTAGTCAAATTTGAATTCATAATTGCTTTTAGCCACAGGTGGAGGACGCAATTCTTATTTCGGATTCTCACTATGCTCGTGTTCAGGTTTCTATAAATAACTTTCAGATGAAAAGTGAGTTTTTTCTATAGGTTTAGCCCGTTTACTTTGGCGTAATCTCTCCCGTGAAAACAACGAGTGCCTTTTCAAACTACCAGTTTTATCAATTGAAGTATCTTCTTTATTAGCAAAGAGATGGTATTGTCCAAAATAACTAATCTTTTCATTGCCGAACTCTCCCTATGACATAATCTTTTTTTCAATACTGTTATTTAGCATCATCCATTTGGCTTTTTACTCTTTGCTGCTGGAGGGTTGATTGAGGATCATACGGCGATAAGGGGCTTTGTTTTTTATTTACATAGATTCCTTTACTTCCATCTTGGTGGATTCTCGAGCATGCTTAATCCTCCAAGATTGTCTTGCTCCCTGCACAGTTGCGGGCTTATTAATTTCCACTATTTACTCAAAATACCGACATTCTTCTTCGTATTTGAGCTAATTCTCTTCACTTTGCTTTATAGATTTTTGCCTTTCCGTTTTCTGCTCTCTCACCTTTCTCTTTTCCTCTCTTGGCTTGTCATGATGAGCAACATGAGCTAGCAAATTATTAAACTCTGCCATTTTTCCCCTTTCAAAATCTTAATCTTAATCATGAGCATCAGAGTCTTAATCATCATCAATCTATTTAATGTATCCTCCCGGTTTGGTAGCCTTTAGCTACTCAATGATGCTAGCAAACAAAGACCTATCGTTATATGCTATTTTTAAAGGTTCTCCTCTCTTGAATAAACTTAACTCCACCTCAGTCTCCAATTTGATTTCAGTTATAGTATATTTGTTGCTGGTTATTGGTCGTTTCTTTTGTCTTGAATCCCTGCGTTCCTTAAGAAGAAGTTCATATTGCTAAAACCCGACGAAAAAATCATGCAATCCCTCTGCAATAGACCCTCCTATTTTATTCCACTCCTGCTGATCGAACTGAAAAGTGAACATTTTTTGACAGTCATAGAAATATCCAATGGATGTTTCAATAGTATAGGTGAATATAATGCGAAAATGCTCGAACATAACGACTCGCGCTGTTTGCTTCTTTTGCTCATCTAAAGCGAAAGAACAACTGTGAAAACGAAAATTGCAATTTACTTTTTAAATTAGTTTGGGTAAGATGCGACTCTTGTAGTAATTCGGCTCGCTGATAGAGAAGGCTGGACCGTAAAAAAAAGTGTTTTTCTTGCGGGAGTGCCCATGAAAATCTAAGTACATAAACACTCCATGCTTACTATGAAGTCGTCTCGCGAATTCCTTCACAAGGGCTACTTATGGATAAAGATCCCTTTGAGCAAGAAGAAACTGCCTATTAAGGTCTCTTCCCGCTGCACTGGTTCTGCTATTGCCGATTATCACTCCATCTGGATTTACCATTGGTACCACAAAAAAATTAATCTTACTACGAAGCTATTGAGCTTATCGACTATTGCTATTTAAAAATTATATAAATCCCTGGAGCATATGCGAACTATTCGTCTCCCCAGGATGCATGCGTCCTGTAATAAGGATATTCCTCTTCTCATGTTCTTATTCATGATCAGTGATATGCAAGATTGGTATGTCAACTCCAGCTAAAGTTTTTCCTAGAATTGCTTTTCGCGTATATTGTCCTGGCAGCAAGCTAATACGATGCAAAAGAAAGCTGTAAGTAAAAGGCACACAATAAGCAAAGAAAACCTAGTCGTTTTAATATTCAAATTCATATTCCAGTTCTAGACAGTAGTAGCTGCGGTCAGGCATTATTTCTTCGAGATAGTCATATCGCAACTATTTCTTTTCAAGGCCTAAGTTGACGCCGCTCTGCTGCCATTCCACTGCCTTTTCTTCTAATTTCTTTTTTGATAGTACAAATGGCTGCATACCCTATATCCAGTAATTTATACACTCTCATACAAGCTCTTGGCTTTGGAGAGATTACATAGATTAAGTTTAATCCGCTTTTTATCTTTTCCATTACGGACGCTGAAGTAAAACCATTGAACATGGCCTTTTGTATTTGAATCGACCCGCATAAATAAATCAAATTCGCGTTATCCTACTTTAATTACACAATCCAAATTGCCTCCTTCAAAAACGCTGTTAAACATAATCTAATTCTCGATTGCTAGAGTGGGGTTCATGCCTTCAAAAGCGCGATAGAACAAGTTGGATTTGTAGAAGCTATTTCCTCTTAGCTTCTATTGAACAAGATAGGATTCAACTATTTTACGCATATCGACTCGATATCTCTCCAAAGATGATCTACCCTGAAGTAAGGTGGCGGTTTCTATGGGGTGTTTCTCTGCAAAAGCGTATTTTTTGTGAAGCGTGAGAGTGTTCATAAATCGAGGACCGAGGTAATGTATGCGGTATTGGCTAGTGCTGTTTAGTTTGGTAAATTATTTGGAAAGAAACTCTACTGGCAAGAATTCGAACTAGAGAGGAAGAGACACTGTCTTACGTTAAAGAGGAGGTCTAAATCCAATCAGAAATACTCTATCAAAGAGGATAAGACTACAGATGGCGGATGGGTAGATTTCGTCCAGCAGTTTGATTATTATCGCATATAATATTATTGCTAAGGAAGATATCGGTTTTATATACAATTACTTTACTTTATCCATCTTCTCCCCAATAATTTGGCCCTTTTAATTTTTAGGTATCAAAATATAGGCACAAGCCATTTTATTCACCAATATATGATTAGGGCTTTCTCATATTTATATTCAGTCATCGATGACAAATACCACCACCACTCTACCTAAATTGCCTTAGGATTAGCTGGCCAGTGTATCTAAGGAGGGCCTGGAATACATCCTGAACCACTTTGATCCCTCTGTACCAGATCGCAACTTTCTTTGGACCACCGATTATCGAGTGGAGCTGCCTGTAAGAGTTAAGAAAACTGGTAAAGGCTCAGAGCAACCGTACACTTTGTCCCAAATGTGGAAATAGACTCTAGAAAAATATGCAGATTTGGCAGCACTCAATTATGAGTCAAAACCCGGACAGTGGACTACTTTGACTTACAGACAATATTATCAGCAGGCTGAGCGTTTCGCCAAAGCTCTCATTGCTCTGCAAGTGAAGGAATATTCTGCCATCAACATCATAGGTTTTAACTCTGTGGAGTGGGCTATCGCTTTCCACGGTTCCATTTTAGGACACTATCTTCCGATCGGTATGTACACAACAAACGGTCCTGAGGCATGTGAGTACATAGCTAATCATTCCTAAGCGGAGGCTATCATTATGGAAGACGTTACTCATCTAAACAAATACTTAAAAGTATTGCCAAAAGTAAAAAAAGTAAAATATTATATCCTTTGGAAGGGAACTGTGCCCCAAGACTTGCCTTCGGAATTGAAGGGTCGAGTGCTCACTTGGAATTAATTCATGGCCTGTGGAGACAAGTAAAGTTTGATTTATATAGATTTAAGCCGGAAAAAGAAGAAGATACGATAGAGTATAGACAGGCCGCACAGAAACCAGGCAGTTGTGCTACTTTCATTTATACCAGCGGAACAACTGGCCCTCCCAAAGCCGTCATGATCAGTCATGACAACTACACGTGGACTACCAATGCAATTGGCAAAACAGTAGGATTGGATGCTGAAGGCCTAAATGATAGAGGCAGAATTCTAAGTCTGTTACCTCTTAGTCACGTCGCTGCGCAGTTGCTTGATCTCATAGTCTGCGTGCATTTTGGAGGTAGCCTATTTTTTGCAGACCCCTCTGCTCTCCAAGGTAATCTCGTAAAATTTTTACTTATCGCTCGACCGTAATTGATTCATTATATAGAACTTTCCTCTTGTCAGTTCCGAGAGTTTGGGAAAAGATTGAAGAGAGAATTACTGCGATTGGGTCACAAACTACAGGACTTAAACGTAAAATAGCAGATTGGGCGAAGAGTATGGCAGCTGAGGGAACTTATGCCTAAATCAATGGAGGTTCCTTGCCTAATGGTTGGTCTTTAGCTAAGAAACTAGTGTTTAATAAGATAAAGGAAAATCTAGGTTTAGATCAATGCAAGCAATTCTATTTTTCTGCAGCTCCCATGAAATAATCAACAAGACTCTTCTTCCTTAATATTAACATTTATCTGCGCAACATTTTTGGTATGAGTGAGCTCAGCGGTCCGTAAACCATCACTAATCCATCTGTCTTTAAGAATTTTCATACAATTGAAGTGCTAAAGGAGGCTGGACAGGTCATCTAAGGACTATAAATCGCCATTGATCGCCCTGATGCTTAAGGGAACGGTGAAATTTGTTTGAGGGGTATTTTAGTTATGATACAGGACGCAATACTTTTATGGGCTATTATAAAAATGAAAAGGAGACAAAGGACACAGTGGATGCGAGGGGATTCGTCCACTCAGGAGACGTTGGACTGGTAGGACCAAACGGAGTGCTCTCAATCACTGGTAGAATAAAATAATTAATTATTACCGCTGGTGGATAGAATGTAGCACCCGTGCTCATCGAAAACGAGATTAATACAGCACTACCGCTGTTCAACCACGCCGTTGTCGTCGGAGATAAAAGAAAATTTTTGGGTTGTTTGCTCGTGCCTAAAATTAAGTCACCAGGAGTGCTTTCAGATGAAGTCATTTCCTTTATAAAGGCGAAGGGAACCAACATAACTACTGTGGCAGAGGCTATGAAATGCCCCGTTTTTAAGAAGATTGTACAATAAGGGATGGACGTTGCCAACAAGAAAGCTATATCTAACGCTCAAAAGGTGCACCGCTTCACCATTTTGCCAAACGACTTCAGCGTGGATAGTGGTGAGTTAACTCCTACTCTAAAGTTAAAGCGTAAGATTATAAACCAAAAATACGAAGCTCATATCAACTCTCTTTACGAAGAGTCTAAGCTCTGATTAATCCATCAAATATAAATTGGGGAAATGCGCAATATATTAAGAGCTGTGTACTTAATTATACTTTGAAATAATTGTGAAAATATTTGGGTTATTTTGATTCTTGATGAATATATGTTTTTCCAAACTGATAAAGTAGCTCCAATAGAATAATTAAATCTTGAAGGCAATTAAATAATAAGTTAAATCTGTTCATTATTATTGATAATAAATAGAACTGTAGTATTAGATATAAAGTATCAATAGTTTTGGCTAATATCAATATTTATTGAAAAAATCAATTTTCTGCAAATATTGCCCAGAGACAACTCGGAATACAGCATTGAAATTAATTATAAGGCATTGTTTTTCTATTCCTAGATCGAGATTATATAATGAATATTTATAAATTCATAAGTCTAAATTTGAATACCATCTCAACTCAAACACATATTATTGTAAATTTATTTATTCTACAACTTTCATACACACTCAACTGTTTATAAAAATAGGGTTGTTTCGAAAATGCCAGAAGATATGTGATTAGCATAATAGTGCAAATGATTGTATAGTCGTAGTCAAGGGTCAAGCTGGAATAATCAGCTAACGACCACACGGCTTTAACTTTTTAGTGTCAAAATTAATTATCCCCACCCGACTATCGCTTTTAACATGGGGCTATAAATGCTAAACTTAATAGCAGCAAATATTCAAAATAATTGAACAAAAGTGTATATTAAGCAAGCGATGCTCAATCTTTTCGCCCTAAGCGTAGGAAAATAAATCCTGATAAACCAAAATAAAAATAGCTGTGCCAGGCTATACTTTGTCTCAAAAAGAAACTACCCATGAGATCGTTGGAACAAGTTATAATCAGACTGTACCAAACTTTTGAGGCCAAACTAAAAATGCATAATTATGCTAAAGAGTATGTATTTGCACCTGAAAGAAGAATAAAATAGGAAGCAAAAAATAGATAGTAAACAAAAGTAGAAGGAAATCAGATTGAGGAATAAAATCAATTGAATGGATTCGGAGTCGAATCAACTGTTTAGCATGATTAAAATGGTCAAGCAGAAACTGAAATCAAATCAAGTAGAAACAATGAAGATTCATCAGTTGTATCGAACGAAGCAAACTACCAAACATATTTTCAGAATTCCAATCGAAATTAATTATCAAAATTGGAAAATGTCTAAGGTTAAAGTTTAATGGGATAGCCCCTTCAAAAAGAAGAATCTGAACAAACAAGCACTCCACTTATAATTCAATTACCTGATGCCCCACCTAACTATATTTACAAGCCAAGAGATGTTGAAATTACGGTAACTTATAGATAGAAAGATACCCACCCTGTTAATTTTCAAAGTCCAGAGCAGGAAGCAAAATACATAGAGAGACGATTTGTTGTTAAGGCATTTTTGGAAAGAGGCTATGGATTTAATTAATTAAGAGATCAAATATTGGCAGAAGGATATTCGTTCGAGATCACTCCTAGCCAGTATAAATCACTTGCTGGAGGAGTAGCCATACTTGCTCTAAAGAAGCTGGAATCGTTTCTGATGTATGAGTGTGGAAAGATGATTGTGCAATTTGATCGCTCACAGATGAGAGAATTATGTAGTTATGTGCTTGGATGCAGAACAGCAATGGATTCAGAGTAAGCTATTACAATTTGTAAGTATTTGAAGGCAGGGGTAGGAATGGGAGATGTGACTATTGGGGAAAGTGAGTCAGTGAGGGTGTATCTTTCTATTCTTGACTTTATTCATAAAAAGAGGGTAACCATGGAAGCCCTATAAAAAATAGGAGAGCAAGAGTATTTTAAAAAAATGGAGGCTACTCTTCAGTCAATAAAAAATAAAAAATTATAGAAGGAAGCAAAACTTGCTGAGACAAAATTGCTCCGTTCCAATAAAATTCATCGTAAAAAAGCTAAAAGATAGACCAAAACTCCCGAATCCCATCAAAACACTAAAAATGAGAAATAAGAGGGTGGTTAAATTAAGAACGAAGACTAGAAAAACAATGAAACAACCAAAAGTTAATATGCTCCAATTAATTTACAGGAAGCTCTTTAATTATGGAAAGACAGTATGGACTTGTAATTAATCGATATTTATCTGTAAAAAAAGAGTGTGTTGGTCTCTTTCCGTATCATGAAAGGCAAACATCCGTAATTGCAGAAATGGCCCCCTTCTCTTTATCATAAAAAATTCTCTAAGATAGTAAAAAAGGCAGTCAGAAAGGTTCAAGTTGATTCACAATTATGTGAAAATCCAACCATGCCCATTCTTAACCGTCTCTAAAAGGATGAACTAAGAAAGATTGTGTTCTCTAAAGACGGAGAAAATGTAAGAACGAGTCTGTTCGAATATTACAAACAAACAGTGCCAAATGAAAATCAATTAGCAAATGTAGCTAACATGACTAATATGTTTGTGTTTACAAATATAAAAAGCAAGAGTAATAAAAGTAGTAATCAAATAAAGAAGGTAACTGTGCAAAAGGTAACTGTGCCTAAAAAACGTGGCAGGCCCTTCAAAAATATGAAAAAGTAATACTAAGATATAGATTATTAGACTATAAAAGCAATAAAGATTGATAATAATGCTATGAATATAAATCAAGAAGATTCCTTCAAAATAAATAGAGGCAGGCCATTAAAGAATAGAAAGATTAAATCTTAATAAAGCATACAATATAATATTGGCTTACCTGAATTAATAAATCCTTCAGAGGATAATAATGAAAAATCGGGAATATTCTTTTCAGATTAATCCAATCAACCATGTCCATAAGACGATCTCGCAGATATTGATGTCTCTCTCCTTACCTTTTAAAATCTAGAGGAGTGGTAGTGAGCTGATTCTATTTAATACTATATTAATATTATTTTGCAAAGCATCAGTATTCATCTTAATTGATAAACACAGGTATTGGTATCTTATGCTATTATAATAATTGTCTCATTAAATGATAATATGCTCATATTTTGCAATATTAAATCTGAGTTAATTTGAATATGTATCACTTAGGTTTGTACTCACTGGGTCCTATCATATTTTCTGGCTTAACCCAGTCATTGAACTGTTGCTCAGTCACATATCCTAGTTATAATGCAGACTGCCTTAGAGTCAATCCTTTTTTATGCGCATTCTTAGCAATTGATGCCGATTTGTCATAACCAATGTGAGGATTTAATGCAGTTACTAACATGAGAGAGTTGTTCATTAACTAATTTATACGCTTCGTGTTGGCTTTAATTCCTGAAAGACAGTTCTTAACAAAAGACTGACTGCCGTCACCCAACAAACGAATAGAATGCAGCACATTATATGCTATTAGTGGTTTGAATACGTTGAGCTCGAAGTGACCACTCATACCACCAATTGTTACTGCAACTTGATTGCCCATAACTTGAGCACAAAGCATTGTCATTGCCTCACACTGGGTAGGGTTCACTTTTCCAGGCATTATACTAGAACCAGGCTCATTTTAAGGAAGAATTAATTCACCTAAGCCACTACGAGGGCCACTGCCCAGGAATCTAATGTCATTAGCTATTTTCATCAGTGAAACAGCCGTGGTGTTAAGTGATCCGTGAAATTCGACCAAAGCATCCTTAGTTGCAAGAGATTCAAATTTATTAGGAGCAGTTACAAATGGATATCCTGTTTCCTTACTGACCTCCTCTGCAATAGCTTAAGCGAATCCAAAATATGTATTCAGTCCAGTGCCAACAGCAGTTCCTCCTTGCGCAAGTTCTGATATTTGTGGCAATTTGCTTTAAATTCGCTTGATGGCCATCTTGATCTGATGAGTATATCCTGAAAATTATTGTCCAAGAGTGAGAGGGGTAGCATCTTGTGTGTGAGTTCTACCTATTTTGATAATATGCTCGAATTATTTCGACTAAATTAATCCAATAGTACCTTCTTTTAGAGCTCAGCATGCAAAGCCCTCAATCCTGGGAGTAAAACTCTATGGGTTTCAAGCACTGCAGCTATATGCATAACTGTAGGAAAGCTATCATTGCTTGACTGACTACGATTAACATCATCATTAGGATGCACACCTTTTCCTCCTATCTATCCGCCTAAAATTTGAATAGCGCGGTTTGCTATTACCTCATTTGCATTCATGTTTGACTGCGTTCCTGAACCAGTTTGCCAAACTACAAGAGGGAAGTGATCATCCAATTTGCCAAGAATTACTTAGTCTGATGCTTGTACAATTGCCTCAGCTAAATAAAAAAGGAAGTACACACCTTGGGATTAAGACCATAACGTAGGTTCACCTTTGCTGCGCACTTTTTGAGAATACCGAAAGATCTCACAATGGGTTTTGGCATACGATCTGTATCACGAGCAATGTCAAAGTTTTGCACAGATCGTTGAGTTTGGGCTGCCCAAAGTCGATCGGCTGGAACTTGAATGGGTCCAAAGGTATCTCTTTCCTCCCGGAAGTTAGAAATGAATCTCCTATTATTGAAGAGTAGAGCTGTAGATCTAAATATCTTCCTTAACATAGATATAATGTTTAACTATTATCATACGAAAACAAGCCACAATTTAAAACATGTATGATCCATCATATGTCCAGCTCAGCGAAAAAGTTAGTGCCCTTCTTGACCTATTTTTTGGCCTTACCCAAGAATTTACTATCAACTATTAGATCATCGTCTATTGGCTTCGTGTTTTTATTTATACCGAGAAGTTTATGTAAGTCAGGCTATTCTGATTAAATTTGGATAGTCTTAGACGGGACTGGATTTATAGATTGAATATTTGTCAGGTCTTAAACTTGATCATATATGTTACCCTGCTGCTTTGGGATGGTTGGAACTGCTTTCACTTTTTTTAAAGGACCTTCCCTTCCTTTTTTGACTTACTAACTTGAAAATTGACTTGCGTAGGGGTTATTGTTTTATTTTGAAAGAGTTACTTCTATCTTATCATTTAAATTTATTGCAAATTTAGGGGCTTCTTCGATATTGTTACTTTATCTTTGTCTGTCTTTGAGTTTCAAGTTGAATTTGGGTTTTTAACTCTCTATTTATGTTTTTATTTCTTTATCCATTGGCAGATACTATTTTTTTTCTGTTTTCAAAGCATTGGGTTGAAACTATTTTTCTTTTGAGAGCTCTTCTTTCTTTTTTTCCATAGTTGACGCTTCATAGCCCGTTGTTTCTTAATTTTTCTTATCCTTGAGCTTGATGTTAAACCTTTTGGGTGCAAATATAGCCTTTTATTCCTCTTCTGGTTTAGGCAATTGATTGTTTTGACTATGACTATTTGGAATGGTTTATTCATTTTTATTAACTGCTTCGATATTCTTTTCTGGTTATGTTCCCTCATCTTGCTTATTTCTTTTAAATTTCATCATCCTTGGTGCAATTTTAATTTCTTCTTCTTTAGTTTCCGTCTATTTTTTAATTTATTTTGATAATTATTTTTGAGCTTTATCATTGAGATCTGGAGTCTGTGGTTTGATATCCTTGTTCTTTTTAATCACAAAAGGCTTTTTCTTTTCTTCCTCTTTTTTTTCATTATCTTCAAATTTATTTAAATCTGAATCTTTTGGCTTCTCAATCTTTTTGAGCTCTGTTCTCTCCTCAGTCCACACTCTCTCTTCAGGTTTTTCCTATTCTTTCTCTTTTTTCTTGAAGAGTAAAGGCTTTTTGAAATTTAAATCATCTTGAGTTTTTTCTTCCTTAGTTTGAGTATTGATCTTCTCTACATTTTTCTGAGATTGATATTTTTTGGTACCTTTTGGCTGAGTAAATGAAGTCTGCTCATCTTTAATTTATCTGTTACTTGGTGGAGTTTACAATTCTGTTATGATACCTTACAGATAGCTAATCAAATCAGCGGATAATTTAGAACTTTTCTTTGATTTTTATACAGCTTTTTTGATTTAACCCTGTATTTAATCGCAATTGGTTTCACATGCCTCTATTTGAGTTTATATTGCTTTAATCTGGGTTCGAAGTTGCTCTAATTCATGACCAGTCATTTCTCCTTTTGTTTTGTAGAGCGATTACGTTTTAGCTTTATGAATACGAGCAATTTACCATTTTTTTTTGACATCTTCCAGTTTTTTGCTTAATTATATAGTATTGGCTATTGAAAATCCATTCATTTTACTTTCATCAATAATTTTTGTATACCTAGAATCAGCATCTGAAATTTTCTGATTTAATTCCTATAATTTTATATCCAATTTTTGACTGAACTCGTCATTGCCTATTTAATCCTTTTTAGCGTTAGCTAAACCGTTTTTGATAGTATTGATCTATGTAGTGTATGCATTTTCTTTATCAAATTTCGATAGTTTGTTTCCTTCATTGTTGACTTCGCATGTCAATCGAGTAATCAACTTGGTATACTCAGTTATGCTGCTTTTTGTCTCAGCTATCTTCTGTTCCAAACTCAATTGGAATTCTTCTCCCCTCAGCTCTCCCTCCTTACCCTTCAATCTTTCCAAATCCTTAATACTGTTTTGAAGCGCAGCTTCATTGTTATTTCTATGTTCCTCCAGTAGTTTCAATACGTCCTCAGTAACAACTACTTTCTCCTCTTTCTTATTCTTCAGCTGAATTATGTTTCGATTAATCATATCGTTCAACTCATCATTGAACTTTTTTATTAATCCCCGCATCTTGTCGTTTTCACGAGAAATCTTATCGATGGTAAACTCTTAAAGAGAAGAACGATCGTAGTATGGACATGTTTTTTCAGCTGCATTTGAGTATTTATTAGGAGGTTAGTCTTTTTTAGTATCAACTTTTGCACGAGAATTAGATGAACGGTTTTGAGAATGATCGCTGTTTCTGGACTGAAGTCTATCAGCGCTATCTGTTTTCTTGGCCAAAGAAGCGGTTTCTCTTTTAATTTGTTTCTCTGGTTTTGGAATATTACCAGCTAGCATTTTTTTAGTTTCCTCATTTTTTTTCTGAGGCTTGACTGAATGTTGTTTCTCCTAATGCTATTAGAAGTCCTATTCGTATTTTTCCTACTCGAACTCCTCATGACCGTATCCATCTTCTTCGATGGGATATTTGCTCGTTTCTTCCTTTTATACTTTATGGGGTGGCTTCACGTTATTTTTAGGCGATTCCTTATATATTTCTTCATCTAGTTCCTCTTATAATGGCTCATTCTTGGCAAATTTCTTTTTTGAATTGTCTTGCAGATTTTTCGGTGTGATCTCTACCAGCCCTTTCTGATGATTACTTTTTGATGGTTGTTTCTCATTTTTATTATTAGTTCTCATAGCTAGAGTAGGCAACTTAAGCTACTTGCCTTCCTCTTCCAACTCATCAAAGTTGATACCATCCCCCGATGCCTTCCTTTTCTTATTTTAATCTCTTTTGCCCTTTTTTTTATCAATTTCTTCAATGAAATCGAACTCCTCTTCGTTACGACGGGATTGCATAGATAAATTACAAATAGAAAAAATAATATAACTTTCAATAGCATTAATATCATCATCTTCAATATGGCATATAACTAAAATTTCTCAGGATTGAATGCAATAATGATCTTATTGGATTATGAAATAGAGTAAATTTATGACCAAAAAGTAAGCTTTATGAACTATCATCAGCAATCTAATTATTATATGTTGGCGAAATATCTTTGTCAAATATACATACTAGATTAATAGTTGATGGATAGTACATTTGATTAGTGAACTCATGAACAAAAATACCAAATAAAGTCATAATTATTTTTGCATTTTTTCTGTGAATAAAGATAAAATAATATTGAATAAAGTTATCCTATGATCATTCATAGAAGAAGCGTCTTCTATGCAAATAATCTTGTATTATTTCTTTCTGAAAGCGGGATTAGATTTTTATCTTTTCAATGAAATGGATATCCCAACCACACATCTCAAGCACTAGTCCCTCATTTTTTAGGACTAACGCTAACGCAGTCATTGCAATGTCCACAGGCTAGTAATAGATCACAACATTGGTTTGATAGAGGGAAGTTAATGTTTGCTACATCTTACGGATGAGGTGCGTATCCTTAATTTATTTTTCCCACTCTCGTAGAGAGTAAAGACCTAATTCAATGTCAAAGTCGAAACCAATGTTTATCATGATGGTTACTTCTGCTTCAAACACTTTCTTTTGCATCATTTTTAACTTCTATTAACTATCCTCTCCTTCAATCCCTCGACGAGTGCGTAGTACTGCTCGCATAGCCTTTATAATCTCCATAGGATATCTTAGGTTTTAGGTAAGTTTGGCAGAAATAAGCACAGCTGCACACGAATAGAGAAAGCGGTCAAAGCGGTGATATGTTGCGACCTTAGCTTGGCAATGAAAGAGATAGAGCGCTAGATGGCAAACATCAATTCGATTGGTGATACGCTCGCAGATAGATATGATAAGTTGCGACATATCTGCGGTAATCCGGTCGTATGTATCGTCTTAGGCACAGATAAGAAACAACTTCATTCGAATATAATGAGTGGAAGATAGGGAAGCTGTAAACAAATATCACAAGATTAAATGTAAATTTAAGTAAAAGTATTTATCCATATATTTTCTAAAAATAGGCATGCTAGTCATTAAAATCATATCTTATTGCAAAAATTCATCTGAAATAAAATATTTTTTGGAGGAATGAATATCAATCAGAAGATGACGACTACTACTGAATTATCACTTTCTTGTTCTTCTATACAGGCTTAGAAGAAGGAGTAGTCTCGGATGCTAATCTCATTTTGACAAGCAACTTATTTGTTAGATCTTTCGATTCTTTCTCCGTAATTTTAACTTTTTAAATGATTGTCTTATCTTATTTGTTGACATTTTGAGCATTTTTTTTTATTTAAATTTCTTTGATTTATTTCTTAGGATTGAGATGAGGTTGAATGGTTTTTTGCAGATTTGGTTGTTATCTTTCAGAATTTTGATTTTTTTCTTCCTTTATAAATGGTTCTCGTATTTCACCTTTTTACTTTTTCTGTTCAACTATCTTTTTCTCCTCCTTTTTCTTCTCTAATCTTTCCTTCTTCGATTGTATTTTTTCTGGTTCGTCGTGATTCACAGGCAATACCTTTTCTTTTCTGATTTCAAGATTGATAAACAACTAATCGCCATTGACAATTACATCAGAAACATACTCTTTTAGAGGAATCAAGCATCCATTTTTAGTGATTTGCTTAATGGAATTGGCTTCAAACAATTCAATGTTATATTACTATGCCTTCATATTTTCTTTAATCACTTCTTGATACTTGCTGAGCAGTTGAGGCAAAGTGTCTTTAATAGTATGAGTGGTTAGAATAGAAGCGATGAAACGTACCTTAGTACTAGCTTCAACTGTTACGCAAATTCTCTATGGAATCATTCAACAATTAATTATAAGCAGTTAAATCATTCTTATAAATCATCAAGAACTTGTTCTTGAGAACGGGGATTATCTGACCAATAAAGTTTAGCAAGGCGGTCTATTAAAGAAGGTGTTGGTAGGAAATCTATATTATATTTGCTGATTAGAGGACCTTTTATATAAAGATACAGGTGTGCAATAAAATATGCGAGAGCTATTCTAAGTAAAGGCTAGCCAATTAATAATGTGTATGCTAAAACAACCCATGGATAGTAGCCTGCTGAATTAGATATTATTTACCAGTAATAGTGAAATCAAGGGGGAAGGTGAACACTTAAAAAGGTTTCCTTTTGCACCATATATACAGAATAGAAAAGGCAAAAATGTCAGAAATGAAGAACAAATCCATAAAACTTGCAATTATTATTAAGATTCCAAAGAGATAGAGTAGCAAGGTGAGAAGGTCTGCAAGCTTCTCTCTTCCAAATATCTATTTTTAGAAAGAGGATAAAAGGAAATTGGCAAATATCAAATAAATGATGAAAGAAAAGCTAATGTAGCTGATACAAAACAGTGAGGTAAATGGGCGCCATAATTGAAAGGTGATAAAAGTATCACTAAAGGTGTAGTATAAGCTTTAAATAGCGACCATTTTTGTCGATAGTAATAGAGCTATAAGAAAGTAACATGTGAGGAATATTCGGGTGATAATGGGAATTGTGAAGTACGGTGTTAAAATGCTCTCCATATATAATTATGTATCGTGCAATTTATAGTTAATATTTTATAGACTAGTGGTGATAAACAAAAACAATTCGAGACTTAATGCAACGGTATTGATTAATAATAAATAAGCAAAAAATAAAGAAAATGGATATTATGATTTGCCAATTTATATAAATGAGATCGCATAATTTGAATACAATATCATCAACTCATAGGAATGATTTTATCAATGAAAGTAAAGGGATTTGTATGATTAATTATTTCCAAGCCATTTTCATTTTAAGTTGGCAGGGAATCTAAAAATTCCTCCAATTCCTATTCCGAATAAAAGTCATCGTGTTAGGATAATTCGAAAAATAGTTATTAACTCCATGATGGTTACGTATTGAATTTCTCTTTGCAATCTTTTGAAAAGGTTGCCTTACACATAAAATATTTTGACTATTGGACAAGAGAATGGTTTTTAGACTTCATATTATTCCAATAAATCTTAGCTTCTAAAGGTAATCGCAACCATTTCATCTTAATTTAAGCATATTTGAGTCCTTCTTTTCCTTTTTCTCTGAAAAAAAGCTCCCTTCCACTTATATTCCCTTTTTCTAATCTCTTCCTTTAATTTTGGACTCTCCTCTGCTCAATGTGATGCAATTTTCTCTGTTTCCATAAATGTTTGATTGCTCGAGTAATATTATTATTAGTGAGCTCAGGATGTTTGGCACTGATTCGGCGATAGTAAAACACATAAAACTTAAGATATTAATTTGTTTTCTTATTTTTGGCTTGTTCTTTTTATTTTATTATTTTAGATAAACGAAGACACTCCTCTTACTTTGATTTGTCCTGTAATTTCATTAATTTCAACTCTTGTGGAGTCTTGAATATGTAATCTTTCTATTCTTTTATCTTATTTTAATTTTCATGTTTCATGCCTATCAAAGGCTAGTGAATTTAATCATGCACCGATTAGAGATGTTATTCCAATTGAGAAAGTAGAGTAGGGGAAGGTGGAGCAACATCATCGGCTTGATTAAATGAAAACACTGATAAATTTTCAGAATGTTTAATATCTTTATTGCTAGCATTATTGAAATGTAATGCTTCTTCTGCCGATAATAATTATTATTTTTAATACTCTGTTTATATTTGAGGAGATTCAAGTTGCGCTTGTTCATTTATTGCTGAATGTAGACTTATTTAATTAAAATAAGCCGAATTTTCGTTTTCCTTCAAATCATCCTCCTTTTCTGATTTTGGTGGTTCATTTATCCTTGATGACTAACTTTACTCGCGATCATCATCTGAATCTATTATCTTTTTGCTTTTGTAGAGATACATCACCATTTTCTTTTGTTCTTCGCTCATATCTGACCAATCCTTAATGATCTTTTCAACAACGTATCCCTCAGGCCATTTGGGATATTGATGATGATATTTTTTATACCGAATCTACGAAAATTTGCGATAGATTACTCTTTCGATATACTGCTTCTCTTATGCTGGAGAATACATTTTGTGTAAATTTAAGGGCAATCTCAAGTATTAAAGTGGCACAGCTTTATAAAAATCAGTAGCAATAGTTATTTGGTTGACTTTATTTCGGATGAATGATGGTGGCTGTTTATTTATCCTTCAATAAATATTAAATTTAAATTGTCATTATTTTAGATGACAGACCAACTCACCGAAGCTATTAATCAATAAATTGATCTCCGTGCTCCTTTGCGGCATAATCTTAATCTTCTTGATCGAATTGTCAGTATTTTTACCTACATGCAGAAAAGATGAAAATCGATCCGACTAGTGTAATTGCACTTCAAGCCTACGAATTTATTTGTAGACAGTATCTAATAGTTAAAACACCCACCAACTCTTCTAAGTAAATGAATTCTCCTGAGCAGTCGAGTGTAGAAGCTGATGTCAATGACCCATAAATGTTTGCTCTATTTTCATTTGCAAAAAATAAAAAAGTATCCATAAACAAGCCAATCCAAACTTATAAAGCTTCCAATCTCTTTAAATAAGATCGAATCTAGCCTTAACCTAATCAAAGATCATAAAAAATAAATTCAAAAAAATTGTATAGGATGGAGGAAAAAAGCTATGTCTCATCTTTTAATTTATTCCAAAATCAGCAATTAGTCAACTCTCAAGGTAAAGGATAAGACGTTAAATAAAAAAGTCGAATTAAATTGAAGGAAGCTGAGGAGAAAGAATAGGAACTATTGTAAGCAAGAAAAAGGAATTGTTTAATTTAAATGATTGCACTCATCAAAAGATAAAGAGATGTGATCAGAAAAGAATTGAGAGGACGCGCTGCTTAATATTTATTTACAACCACTATTCAGAGAAAAGTCTTTAATGCCCTAAAATAATAGGCTTAGCAAATGCAAAAGCTTTCTGCGAGGGCAAATTAGTTTCGCTCTTTGCATGAATAAGAAGTGATAGAGGAGTATTTCCTTGCGTGGAAGGAGAGAGCTATGATGAGCGAAGCAGAGAGGCAGTTTTAAATCGAAATCTAATAAAGATACATGCTGTTATGCCAACTGAATTTAGTTAAAAAAATGAAAAAATATCATCAGTTTATCCATTCTAGGGAAGCATTACTCGAGGAAACTGCTATGGTGGTAAATGCTAATTTATAAAAATTTAGAAAAAAGGCATTAATAAATCGACTTCAGAGATTCTCTTAATAAAACTATTAATTTAAAAAAAAGAGGGAACAATTAAAAAAGATAATATTAAAAAAGGAGATTTGTGTATTACTTAAATTGATGAATTAAAGCGTTATTCTGGAAAAAGATAAATAAAATCAAAAGATATAATTTTTTTTAAGGTTAGCAAAAGGAAGAACTTTAATTGATAGAATGAGGGATGATTACGAGATTAGTCAGGTATATTGGAGGAAAAAATAAAAAATAATCTTCCTCAAAATGTTGTTCGAGGGTATTAAATAGTCTTTGAAACGAAAAGGATATAAAGAAGAGTGGATGGAATAGCTTTCAATCAATATAAAAATAACCGATAGAAAATTAGGATTCTATTCTCATAAATATGAATTGTCTCGTCTATTTCATGGACTACGGCAAGCCCTGCATGAATAAAAGTAAAAAATAGAGATGGTTAAAATGATTCATGGGGAACGAATCCTAAAGCATTTGATTCATAATTTTAAAATATCTATAGTGAAGCAAAAAGAAGAGTGCCAAATTGAGCAACTTAATTAATATGTTTATAGGAACAAAATAATTTAAAGTTTTTAACAGTTTAAGCAGAATACTAATCATTACTTTATTTCAAAATAGATTATTGTTTTAGAAATGATCAGAGAAAATAAAATAAAAATGGTGTTCTCATATCTTAAGGCTCACAGATTGGCTGCAAATTATTATAATCAATAAATTATATCTTTTCAAGAAAGGCAATCGTTAAGTTTACTCCGAAAAGTTTATTAAGGATTTAAAAAGGTTACATTAACCTAAATTGTTAACAACAGAATTATTCAAGAGTATCGTGCGTATCAAAATCGCATTAAGCTAGAAGCAATATTCTAATGTCTAAAAGAGCATACTCAGTAATAAAGACTAATTAAGAAAAGATTATTCAATTTGGTGAAACTTCGCAAATATTATTTCTTCTAAAAGCTGAGTTTTAATATGAGAGTAAGTCTATACGGCAAATATAAATTAAAGGAACAATAATTCAAGAAAAATATTAATAGATTATTGAATAATATCAAGAAAAGAGCTATGCAGTCAGTAATAAAGGTGCATCGCAAGCAAAAGTTAAAATAAATCATCAACAAATCAATCATTAAATAGTATAATCTGAGGCTCACATGGAAGTACATCTGTTATTATTGAGAATGTTCAATATAATGAAAATAGTTTATCTGAATGAAGTAAAGTAAAAATAAATTAGCTAACAAATTCAAAAGAAACAGGAAACATATCAAAAGCAGGCAGTATTAGATGGAATGGTAAATGCGCTATTGTCAAGATTAATTCTGAGACATACAGATAAAATAGCCATTAAATTAAGATTGAGATTCTCTTTTTTACAAATATTAAGTTATGATATAGAGAAGGAAAACAATAAAAAGAAGTCAATTTCCTAAAGTTAATCTAAAATTGAAATTGACTCCAATGAGGAATCTCACAATGTAGACATAGAGTGATGCTATATTTAATTTAAAAGTTAAATCAGAGTTAAATATATCTGATATCATCAGTTGGTTGTTCTAATTTTCTTATCAGCTTTGCCCTTTCTTGCGTTTATTCCGGCAGCAATAGTTGCAATCCTTGCAACTCTATCCTTGCCCTCCTTCAGTTTAATTATAGCCACATTGGATGGGTCAACAGGAAGTTGATAGGGAGCACCATTGGCTTTATTTTTGGTCAGTTTATCGATATGGATAACCCATTTCTTTCGGTAAACTTGGATTACTTTACCCTTAGAGCCTTTGCGAGTTCCGCGCAACACTACGACCTCATCATCTTTTCTGACTGGTAGGGAACGAACACCCCACTTCTTTCTGAGTTCTTTGGATAATGTGGATGACATTATTCTATATCTAATGTGAGAAGGGGCTGCGAAGTGTGCGAGTCTCTGCTTTCTTCTGCTGCTACTGACTTAAACGTGAGTCTTCATATAATTTATGGTAAATAATATTTAATATATTAAAAAATATCTATTAATATGACTTATTGCTCATTAACAGAGAAGGCAATTTATAATGTTGGAGATGAAAAGATATTCACAAATAATTTTAATTTATCTTTTCTATAAAATGAAGAATATAGCGTTTATTTATCATTGCATTTAAATTCCATTGGTCCAATATTTACTCGACGTAATTTTAATAAACAAAGTTTTTGTTTCTAATTTTACTCCTTTTGGATAATTTGTTTAATTTAAGAATTAGATTAACCCGTTATGATGTTCCAATTTAATTAGCATTTTGGTTTTATATTTCTATTTAATGAGTCATTTTCAAGTGATTTATGAACCTTCTAAATATTTTAATATCTATAAAATAATTCTCCTGCCATCATTTCTTATATTTTCATTATTTAGGTGGACAGGATAGTTCTTTAAAAATCAATGTTAATCTTATTCACTTATACTCGTTTTTGTTACATAAAATCTATTTATATTCAGCTTTTCAATATCTAGAGTTCCGATTTAATTGTGTTAGGCGATAAAATAATTTTAGAATTTTTTACTATTTTCCAGTGCCTATTTTTTTCGGCGCAATGGATCAGTTAATATCAATTTTTTCAGTTATCATAAATAATCTCGCTCGCATAAAATGATCAAGACATCTATTGATCAAAGAATCACCTCTGAGAAGTGCCTATTTAGACAGAAGGATATCTGATTTAACGAGGTAATTTTAAATAAGTAGTGGGGCATCCTGCTTTTCTATAAAATTCTCAGAAACAAAGAACTAAAATTATCAAATGAGAGGTTCATTTTTGCTTTAGTTACTATAAAAAGTAAGTTTATACTTGATATAGGCGCATTTGTATATTCCCTTTAAAAATAGAGCAAGACATCTCAGTTTTTGCTGACTTCCTCTTTTCCCAAATGAAAACAATTTCAGAGACTTCTCGCCTATTTTTGATAAAAACTCCCATGAGTTAAATTCTAAAACGCCAATATTGAATGGAGCTTAATGAATTTTATTTGTTCTAATCAGTTATCTAATAATATCGTGAATCGATATAAATCTAAATGGATAATAAAACAACATATCTTTTATTTTTTAAGTAGTCTTAGTTGGGGTCGATTCTCAAACAAATTGATAATTTTTAATAGTTTAAGAATTATTATGGAGTGCTTTTATCTCATTTAAAGAAAATTATAATATATTTAGAATATAAGTTATATAGCATGCCCTCAGCAACTTTGAGAGCCCGTAAATTTAGCGACTCAATTTCTTAAATACCAAGGCAGACTCTGTATTCTATGCAAATATCACAACAGAACCATTCTTTAACATCTTATCAGAAAGAACAGCCCAAGTCGGTGGAAGCGCCTCATTAGTCTCCAAAATAGATTGAGCTGAGCTGCTGCTAAACCTAAGCTGAGGATGATTGGGATTCCACTTCCGTTTCAAGTGTCTATGACTGTGATTTCACTTCTGTGAAAGAATTCTAATGATTTTCCTCTAATAATAATTACTCTAAACTTATCCCTTATATAAACAAATTTATTTCAATAAATTTTTTAAAAGTCAAGATTTGGGTCTTTTACCTTCTCCCAAAAAATGAAGACGGCTTCATTATATATGAGAATGACTTGATTTCTAGCAAAGTTTTCAAAATGGGGAATCAGAAACGTTTTTTGGATAGGTAACCTTCATTTGATCGAACCTAAAACCATCAAAGTTTAATAAAGAAATACGATTAAAATTTGGAAATAATCTTTAATTATTCTTGTTATTAATAATTCATGAATAGTTTAGGTACAATTTGGTTATTTGCATGATTTTTCATCCTGCACTCTCAATTGCGGAGACTAGTCTTTAATATTTTCGAATTTAACTATTGTTAATATTTTTTACGATGTTCTGTTTAAGCAAACAAAAATACGTTTTTCCGCAAGCCCTTCTCAAAAACATTCATACTGGAAGAACAATCCATTTCTTCAGCAAATCCTTTCATTTATAAAAATGATGATTTGAAGCAAATAAAATCAAAAATTTCTTTTAATTTTTGGCAATATGATTTATAAATCAGAAACTGTAAAATTTAAATTTTCGACTGATTAAACAACAAAATTTGGACTATTAACCTAATTAAAGGTTGAAGCTACCCAAAACAGCCTTCTTTAGACCTATTTAAAATCCAGCCTAATATTTTTATTGATATTGATTTTTTTGGAAGTTTCTCATTTTTTAAATTTGATTAAAGGAAATGGTTATCTGTTATCGAGAACGGTCGAACGTTAGTATTGAATTAACATGAAATTTGTCATTTTATTAAAAGACTCTTCATGTTTGTTTTAATGGCCATACTCATTTTGATAACAGTTATTCCTATTGAGCAAATCAGAGAGAGAAAATATTGGGAAAAATTGTTTTGACAATAAAATGGCATTAATATGTCGAAATGTTGATATGAGGATCTATGAGATCATACTTCATAATATGCAAAACAATTTTAAATGTTTCAAAGAGGACTCAATTAATTTCAATATCGCAAATGCAAGGTTGAAGATGCCTCGATGAAGATATTGAAATGTTTTTTTATCTCTGCAGCAAATGAGTCAAAACATTAGGTAAAAATATATTAGCTTATGATCACATCTATGACGTAAAAAGGTATATAATTGATGAGATTAAGGCTTGATAAAATTATACAAGAAATATTGCAACAAAATAATCATGATATTAATAGATATTAGCAAAAAAAGAAAATATTGACTAAAATATTTGTTTGCACATTTTTTACAAATATACTTGGCCCATTAATTTAAATAATATTGAACAAATTAAAAATTAAAAAAATATCGCTCACGGGTGGGTTTGAACCACCGACCTTTCGGTTAACAGCCGAGCGCTCTACCGACTGAGCTACGCGAGCAATCAACTCATTTCTACTCACTTATTTTATCAGCTGCGTCCTTTCTCATCATATCCCTGTCTATTGCTAAATATTACCAAGATTCCAATTGAATATTTATAAAAAATTTTAAAGAAGAGAGCACTTGATAAGTTAAACATAGATCGATTGTATTGTATTACTTATTATCATAAATGAAGCTGAACGAAATCATGTAATTGAGCTGGTGACTTTTTCTCCATTCTCCGCATAGGTATTGATTTAGGGACTAAGGGCAGAATTAATTACATTCTTTGTCGTATTTTATAAGTTTCCCCCTTTGAAGATTTTAGGTTAATCTTATGTTGGCAAGGGAGATCCCATTATCTCGCGTTGTTTATTTAATCCAGATTCGGAGTTCTTTTCACGAGCTTTGACAATGGAAACAGGTGGTTGGTTGATCTTGTGTTTTTCCAAAAAAACCTCAATCTCTTAGCGATAATGCATGTTTGATTGCAAAATATTATAGCATCATACAAGCCAAGAACTCATTAATAAAATAATTATGATCAGTTTCAGATTTACCAATATTTTTCAAAACAAATCTCAGTTCAGTTTGAATCTACATCAGTTTGCTCAGTTTTTAACTTCTTTATCATTTTCATAGGCTTATCTCTTGCAACTCTGGTGATCCCATTGGCTTTCACTTACTGCCTGTCTTTCTCGATTCTATACTCCCTTTTGCATTTTGCTAACTCTTCGACATTTCGAAGGTAATTCTCTCTCTCCATCTTAATTTTATAGCAATATCGTAGATCCAAAGAGTTTTTTTAATTTTGGATAATCTCCTAGTCGATATGTTTCTGCTGTTATTTGAATTAAAGTTTTACCTTATTAATCATCTCATTTAATTATTCAGGAATATTATTTTGATTTGCTTTGAAATCAGCTAAATGGGAATATGCCAAAGACAGATTTTTTGAATCAGTCGCTGATATTGAATATCTTTGGTAATTTGGCCAATGTTGATATCTTTTCCCTTTTTGTGGCATCATTTCTTGAGTCATGCCCTAAGAATTCATTTCAGTGACTTTGCTATATCTTTTGCCTCCTCTATCCTTGGACTAATATTTAAATTATTCTTTCAATAGTTCATCTGATTTATTTAAAATATGCTTTATATCCTTTATATATCCTTTTTTGCTTTTTTAGATTGATTTTTATGTCAAAATTTATTTTAAATAGCCTTCTTTTTTGCTATCATTTGTCAAAAAAACCGTATTTGAATTTTTAATTAGCAGGCTTTATTGATCTGTCTTAATGATACTTCTGTTGTTTATTTACAATATTTAAGGGTTGGAGCTAGACTTAACGCAATCAGGTATATTCTCACAAACTATTGGGAGTAATGCCAATTTGTTGAGTTTTCTAATTTATTTAAAAACAGACCTGTTCTTAACTATCTTATCAAAAGTATATTTGTCCTATAGCTCTAAAGATGGTTATGTTTTTACTTATCTTTAATTTAATTTCTTATATTTTCTATCCAAGACATCCACTATTTTTTTTATTTTTTATTTTTCTCTGATTTTTGCCTTGTTTCCGATTAGCTTATTCTTCATTTCTATTACACTCTTCATTGGATCATAATTGCTTAATAATTTTTGAAATTCATTCATTTTTTGAGGATGCACCAGTTTTGAAATATCATAGCCTTAAACAAATTCATTGAGCATCACGTTTTATCCGTTTTTAATACCACATGCCTTCGCTATTTATATTATTGGCGACTCATTTGCCTTTGTTATTTCTTCCAAACTTATTTTCTGCATTCGAGTTCTTTTCCATGTCTCATAATTTTTTAGGCCTTTTAATTTTTGCTTCAACTCAGCATCCGTCAACTTATCCTTTTTCCCCTCTATTGTCTTAAATCCTTCTCTATGCTAATCAAATTTTTCCTTAGACTCAGAAATCAAATCCATATGCTTTATTTTATTTCCCAAATTTTATTAATTTATTAATTATAAACTGATTGACAAGATAAAGATAAAAAAAGCGGAATTAGATCATAAATCAAATTTTGTAGTTGATAAATTTAAATAATATTTACAATATTTAAATGAACAAAAAGAAAGCTAAGATTGTTGTCATAGGTAACACTTTAAATATTCAGGAGATGCAGCCAGCGGCAAATCTACTCTCGTACAGTCCTACGCAAAAAAGAACTATCAATTTACCAGCGACTATAATATGGTAGTTTCGCCATTATACAGACACAAGGGGCATAACTTTACTCTAAAATAATTCCCTTCACTTAAAAAAATATTAGCGTCGAACTTTTTCTCTTTGATCTCAGTGGCCACGAGTTCTATGAATCCATTGTATTAACAATGGCGAAAAACCCAGATTTAGTGATGGTAGTTTACGACAGCACGAACCAAGAAAGTCTGAAAAACAGTTTGAAGTGGTTGGATAAAATCAAAAAATTAAACAATAAAAGTAATCTGAACGGGGTACTCGTCGGCACAAAGAGTGAGCAAAAGAATGCAAAGGAAATTTCATCAGAAGAGGGTTAGGGATATGCAAAAAAATTGGGCCTGAGTTTTTTTTAGGTATCTGCTGCCTATAATACGAACGTAGATAAGCCATTCCTGGAGTTAGGGAATAAAGTCTTAACAATGCCCAATACCGCCTATTCATGATTATCGATATATTAACTAGGCAATTAAAAATTATGAAATAAGTTTCATTTTAACGAGTATGTATGATAATAGATCTATTTAATTTTTGATTGATTTTAATAAAAATGCATCAGCCGGGAATCGAACCCGGGTCGACAGCTTGGAAGGCTATAATTCTACCTCTAAACTACTGATGCTTCTTATAAATGTTGCTAATAGTCGACACAAATAGTCCTTTTTGTTTTTAATCAAGATTATTCCTTATTATCAAAGGAACTTAATTTTAAAATCAAAAAAATTATAGATTAATATATCATTATGAATACTAACTCAATTTAACTTATAAATGCTTTTTCCAGATTTCATTATGCAGGTCGTCAAACTATAGGATTTCTTAGGAGATATTGAAACGCTTAAAATTGAATGCAGAGTTTATTAGCAAATGAAAGAGTTAATCTTGAAAAGGGATACGTGAAAGATAGGAGATTCATAAAAGGGTTCCTGCACTGTCTTCTCTAAATACCTCACAATGGGCAGCAATTTCTAAGCAGTTATACTTTCGACTACAGCCGTCACGAAATTATCCAAAATCTGAATTTTTCTAAGCAGCAACACGACTGGCAATTTGATAACTTTGTTTACGATATCCTTTTTACTTTTGGCAACTATTTGATTAATTTCCGAGAATATTGGGTAAAATGTTTTGGTTAGTGATACGTGAAACTCTTATATAAGAGTATATTGAATTGATGATTATTGAAGAATTTGCTAGATGGAGTGAACAAAAGGCTAGGATTTGAGTTCATTTGGAGCGGGTAGATAGATGATGCTGGGGTAGAATCCCTCCTTGATTTCAATTTATTTCGATTTTGGCTTCATTCAAAGTAACTAATAATAAGAGTCAAATGATCAAGTTATATATTTTAAATAAGCTCAAGATAATCAATGTGGAACGGAATGATGGTCGTGGGGATTATTGGAGGAGTGGCTTTGGTCGCAGGTGGAATTTACTGTCTCGTAGGTTTGTCTACCAAATGTCTAAAATGCGACCAGTGGTTCGGCAGAAATGTAACCAAAAAGACAAAAATTAAAGAGGAGCAGGCAGCTAAAGATGTCACACGAAGCGACAAACATTATGATAGGGATGGTCATCTTACAGGGTAAACTTCACGCAAGGAACGCGTCTATGGAAAGGAAGTCACTTACGATCTTTCGATAAAATGTACAAAATGTGGAGCTGAATATAATGAGATATCAGAAGAATGGAAAGATGCTTGAAAGTTTAGTGATTAGGATAACCTTAATTTAGCTCTATTATCGTAATAAAAAATATTGAGTAAAATAATCACTATTTCTGGAAAAATTTAACATAAAGTGAAACATAATCACTACTTTTATTGTTTCTTTAACATCTTTTAAAGGCACCGAGCTGATCTACTTTTGTCTCTCTTTTACTGCGATATCTTTCTTCTCTTTTGACCCTCAAAATGAATATCCTCCTCTTCACTGTCTGATAAATTAGATGCTGATGGCTTGCTTCTGATTTTATTTTAGTGTCTGCTATCCAGCATTGAAATATCTGCTCTCTCTTTTTTGCCAACAACTCTCAATATCTTTCTGTCCTTTATTTATTGAGTAGGTTTTTATGGTGATCTCTCCCCCTCTTATTTTTCCTGAAGCAATTGACGCAAGTCTTCAGAATCAGTCTTTTGCATCATTTTAAATGCTTCTTCGAAGCGAATACC
>Ga0302186_10000255_pt1 | contig 49179 bp, 33 predicted proteins | sample II_Bog_E1_2_FD_198782 | JGI IMG/M metagenome (GOLD analysis project Ga0302186, IMG submission 198782) | Peat permafrost microbial communities from Stordalen Mire near Abisko, Sweden - II_Bog_E1_1 | ecosystem: Environmental > Terrestrial > Soil > Wetlands > Peat | place: Sweden: Abisko...
TAATAAGCAAAATAAAAGACTTTGTGCAGGAAAGAGCATCGGGAGAGCGACCAACTTTGGCTCGTTGGATGAGGACTTACGTGGACAACCACCCCGACTATAAACATAACTCAATTCTCCCCAAAAACGTAATGGATGATCTTTTACTGACATTGCACAAGATCTCAACGGGGGAGAGACAAGAGAAGACTTTCCAGAAGATATTCCCTGACTGGAATCAGAATGAGTTGTAGGAGTTGGCCAAATGTCCATTGCAGAAATTTTGATTGAGTATGAACTTATCTTTGATATACTTCTAACTTTGATATTTTTGGATAAACTCAAATTGCCTTTTTTATTTAAGACAATACATATGAACTTTAGAGGATTTGGCTTTGCTTTATCTCTATAAATTAAATATTAAATCATTTAAAAATCAAGATCAATATTATAATGGTTAATGACGATAAGATCATTGAATTAAAGTGGATTTAACACTGAAAAAATTCGTAAAATAATAATAATATATATATTAGAATAAATTGAATTTTACGATCATTTCAACTCTATTTTTATGGAATTAAATTTAAATTTAATCATATATCAATAAATCTGTACAATTCATTAAATATTATAGTAATCGAAAACAGGGTGATTGATACTCATCCAATATTTGATCTATATATACAACTACAAGCTTTAATCCTTACTAAACTTTATCTCGATACTAATTTTGTATGACTTGTATGTTAATTTTCTTATGAGTGTTTCTTGGAGTACGGTTAAGTGGCATCAATTAATATATGATAAAAAATATTAGAAATAGAAGACCTATATTTAGTATGATTTCTGAATAAGCCTGATTATATCCAATCACCATCAAAAATTATACAAGACATGATAGCAAGCTCTATCTGATATTTTAAATTTTGTTGAGATTTGGCATCATTCATTTTTGAATATTTTTTCCATCACTTTTTCCATGAATGATAGCAATAAAAAATGTATAAGTTGATTAGGTAATTTTGATTGGTTTTAAAAATATTAATTTTATTGCTTCTATTGGGATTATAAAGAGTATGATAAAATATATACTCTCGCCTGTTATCCTTATTTCCATAATATTAAATAATTCGATTTCAGCATGTCCAAATCCAGAAAGAAAGTTTAACTGACTTCAGATCATAAAACTAAACATATTATTGTTAAATAAGACTCTTATTTACCTGAGGAATGCAAAATTGGTTCAAAGAGAGTTAAAACCACTGATTTTTAAGTTGTTCATTAAAAAAGAAATTCTTATGAAAAAATTAAAGAAATACCTGAGGTAAGACTGACAAAGACTGAAATGATGGGCGATGCCATCGAATTAATCAAGAAACTTCAGCTCAAATACAAAGAATATGGCGCGGTCAAGATTATTGCCTGTCCTTAGTGGCATCCTCCTTTTAGTTTTAAATATACTGAAAAGTTACTGACAACTCGAATACAAAAAATTCATAAACTTGTGCAAGGCAAGGTAATTATTTTTAAAAAATGATAGCTTTCCTTTGGAAAAGTTATCATGATTATCATTATTGTATTATAATATAGGCATTCGATTAAAAAATAGAGGAGTACAACATCAAAAGCTTTACCAACATGGCTCAAGATTTTGAAAAGCAATATCGATTTAAGTTTCCCAAAGATGGGAAAACTATTGAGGGACAGCTTGAAAATTAATACTGGCACATTGTAAAAAATGGAGAGAATGAGGATCGTAAAAATACTGAAAAAGTGAAGATTACAGTTTAATATGCTGCTGATTTACCAGTTCATAAGTTCAGTTCGGGTTTTCCACTTACATCAGGTTCTAAATCCAAAGATGATAACTTTGACTATTACTCTTCCTCTTTTAATTTGAACAATACCTATAAATGCCCAAGTTCTATGCTGCAAATGTCTGACCTCCGCAACGAAAGAATTAGCGGTGTGACTACTCCGTGGGTGTATATGGGCATGATGTTTTCTAGCTTCTGTTGGCATGTCGAGGATCTAGGAGTGAATTCTATCAATTACAATCATATTGGTAATATTAAAACATGGTATATTATTCCTGAAGCTGACAAGGATAAATTTGATGAGTATGTCATTAAAAAAACTGGAAAAATTCAACTTCTGCAAAGCATTACTTATATGATTGATCCTATTGAACTCATAGAAAATGGCATCAGGGTATATAAAGCTTATCAGAGACCTAGAGAGTATATCTTAACTCTTTTTAATGCATATCATGCTGGCTTTTCTCAAGGTTTTAATGTCGGAGAAGCAGTCAATATTATCACTGCTGACAGTCTTGGCATTATTAAAAAGTTTATTAATGCTAACTCTGTCATCAAGGGACATAAGGCACCTGTCATTTGCTATTAATGGCTTATTTCTAACAACTTAAACAATAAATTTATTCCCCATGAGATGGTATGAATTTCATTATCGTAGATATAGGCTTAGTACTCCAAAATAGTGAATGCAGAGTATCAAAAACTGAAGAGACTAGTTGACAAATTTGTCATTAAAAGCATACGTATTCTTGACAATGGAACTAAATACGATCGAATGACTTGTTATACATGTAAATTTTATCTGTATCTTTCCGCCTTAGAGTGTGTGCTCTGTTCCAAAAGATACTGTCTTCAGCACGTAGATAAGTGTTGCGGGAAAGGATTTGTGTTTGTGACTAGAAATGATGACAGTAGGCGTAAGAAATGCTTAGAGTTGATTGAAGAATACTTGAAATGATGTTTGACAATCCTCATTCTTTTTGATTTTTTTAAATTAGTGATAAACAATAAGTGAGATAATTTACCATCTTTAGGGTATCTAAAAAATAAAGAATTATCTTATTATGAATAATTTTTCAAGATCATTATTAAAGGGTTTCGCAATTAATATTTATTTTCGACTGTTACAGTTACCCCAGCTATCATTATAAGACTGTAATATATTCTTACAAAGAATGACAAATTCAGATTCCTTCTTCGATAGGATGGTCTAGGATTTTATCAAAGCTAAGCATATAAACTACTCGGAAGAATGTATCGGTAGCGATATTTCTATTCAGCCTATTATATCGATGAAAATATTTTCAGCATCGAAGATATTAACGATTTGCGGAACTAGAGAGGTTAAAAAATTAAGTGCACTATCATCAAGCATCGTATCAGTAACAAAATCAAACAGAGTTAATCACACTTTAACAGGAAATGTATCATTTATCTGCATGGACTTGGCAGCAGCAGACTAGAAGCACTTTCTTTGGTTTCACATCTGCCTAAAAATTATTGTATTTGTATGTTTGACATGTCTGGTAGCGGAAAAAGTCAAGGGGATCATATCACATATGGATTGAAGGAAAGTGAAGATATAGGTAGTCATCTAATAATGCAGAACCTGTCATTTCCCATCTTTATATCAAGAAACATATGAAAGAATTCATTATTTGGGGGAGGAGTATGGGAGCTGTCGCTACGCTGCTTTATACAATGAGGAAGTATTCAATGGCAAATCATCAGCAGTCATCAGGAGTATTATCAGTCAGTTAATCGTTAAAACATTCAATAATACGGTCAAAATCTATATGTCAACATGGACAGGAAGAATTAGTAACAGCAATTGTTCTTGATTCTCCCTTCCATAACTTTCGCTCGATTGCCAAGGAAATAGCAACAAAAAGATTATCAATTCCAAATTTTGTGGTCGATGTAGCTATGAACTATGTGAATGACTCCTTTTCACGCATCCTTTCCTCCTCAATAGGATTGTAATATAATCCTTTCTTAATAAATTTAGATACTGAGATTAAGCTTAGTATTCCAATCATCTTTCTCTACAGTTAAAAAGATGAAATAGTGCCTGCTTCCCATTGCGAGATAATTTTAAAAAATATTCACTCAAAGTATGAGAAGATATTGATCAATTAGTGTACTCATAATCAGACTAGACCTGCTGGTATCATATAGACTATATTTTAAAAATTAGAGAGATACAGTAGGCAAAGACTCTATGAAAACAAGAAGCTGAACGATTCTTTTTCAAGGGAATCTATAATGAATACTTCAATGTAAAGGAAAAGGGGAATTTTCGTGTATACTCCTTCAAAATAATTAAAGAAATCTATTTAAATTGAAGATTACTCCATGATGAGACCAGCCCCAAGTATTTAAATTTAACATGAACGCGGATAAAATATTAAAAAATCTCCTAGTCGTTTGAGAAACTCTCTTCAGCGCCGCAATATGGTTAGTTTATAATGTTCTCGAAGAAAACCCTCGAAGTAAAGTCAAAAAATATTAAAAAAGGAAGAGGAGACGATATGTTCTGAAAATTTCTTTTGTTTAAATACAATTGATTCATAAACACATAATCTAATCACTAAAAAATTGGCAAATGCAAAGTAAAAGGATAATGGTCATTCATTGACGCGAGTGTTAAGAGGAAAAATGATTAATATCGATAGAAGAAGAGAGATAAAGCTCACCCATCAAAGGTATTTATAATGAAAAGAAGAAATAAATTTTTTTGATTTTATGCAATCAGCATTAAATATATCTTCCATTACAATATAAAAAAATATTTTTATATGAATACAGTTTTTCCATTAATTTTATAGAACAATAATTGTTATATTTAGGAATGATGGAAAAAATAATTTATTTTCTTAGAAATAAAGTAATGACAGCAGCATAGACCTCAGCGAGGCTAAGGAAAAGTGGCATTCTTATTCCGGCAGGAACATCCGCATATCATATTTTTATAACAATGGCATCCTCCATAAACAAAATCTATCAAATAGATGAACAAAATGCCTCTTTGGAAGAATTAAAACAAAGCTGATTTATCTTTATTTTATTATTAACTAAAATATTACCTTTATGTAATTAAAGATTAGGATATTTTTGTATATATTTATGTTTATCATTGAGCATTACAAATAATCAAGAATTTAATTTACAAGCAGCTCTATACCAGATTGAACAAAGGCAACATAATTAATCATTTCTGAATCCGCTAAAGACAGATATCAGTACTACTGATATCCTCCAAAAGATTATTCGGTTATTCTGAAGGCTTTTCGGAATTCCTATTTCTTTTTATTTGAGCAAGTTTGTTTTATTTCTTTTCATTAAACTCATTCTCTATAGCAAACATAGTTTTTCGAGCCTGAAACTCTGTTTTTAATCTTTATAACTTACTTGTTTATTTTTAAGAAATGGGTGGAAGATCTTTTTTTTCAAAACGGTAACAATATTTCTTTTTTTTACCATTTTTTAGTTAAAAACTCAAATTTAGACATAGTTCAGACATTTTCAAGCAATGACTGGAAATATGTGCATAATCGTAATCAAAATCTGTCAGCATAGATGTCCCTTCTTTTTCTCCTAATTTTAAAGAATATCTAATTTTGGACGTTGGGTATGAAATTAATTCTATTTGATAATGATTTTTAAGTCGTATATATCGAATAGTGTACCAGCATTTGCCAAGTTGAATCACTTTGGTCCACAGAATTATCATATGCTATTTCTTCGACTCTTCCTTTAAAATTTAGATCAAATTATCATGGTGAGCTTCTTCCGAAGAAATATTGCTAAATACAACGTTTATTTGTGAATTACTGTCTTCTTAATTTATATCACCAAGTGTATGTCTCCTATTAATTCCTAATTAACATTTGTTTTCTTGTAATTGAACTCCTTCCGTATTTTTATAGGGATATCTGCCAATTCGCTTCAGAAATTAAATGTTACGGTACCTTTATTAGGCAAATATTTTGTTAGACAGGGTTGATCTTTGTTTGACGAGACGATTGAGCATCATTTTATTTTATGAACGGATCTGTTAGTCTTTGAGAACACTCCTTACTCGCCGTGGTTAAAGAGAGTTTAACCTGATTATATCCATCTTAATTGGTCTTTTTCGATTTTGATATTCACTTTATCCCTATAAGGCGCTAAAATTAGCAAACTGCTTTAAAAAAAACCTACTTTCATTCGCATAATCTTATCGGTCAAAATACAATTATTTCTGTGAGTATCTCTTTGATGAACCACTCTGCTGGCCACAGGAATCTCTCTATTCATTGTTATTATAATATGAAAATTATATACATGTAGGTTTATTATTTTTATTTCCAAATCAATAAAGATATCATCCAGCGCACGATGATCTAAAGTGAATAGCCAAATAATTTTATATTTGTGACTTCAAATTATTAATATAACAAAATGAGTATTTCACGAGCCAACGATAAAGCTGCAAATGTGACTGCTGAATTGATGCGAACCTATATTCGACAAAAAGATGATTTCCAGAAGAGTTTGATATTGCTACCAAATTGTGTGGAAATGTCTTATTCGGATGGAATTTACTTTGGTCAAGTGAGTAATCATAAAACTCGCAACGGTAAGGGAGTGTTTACGTACTAAAATGGAGATGCCTACTTTGGTGGATGGAAGGGAGATCTTTTTCATGGAGAAGGAATCTATATTTTCATTTGTGGTTAAATATATGATGGGGACCTCATCAATGGAAATAAAGATGGAAGAGGTATATATTATTATGATCACGGTTAAACTTCTTACAATGGTAACTGGAAAAACGATCAAAAGCATGGGTTCGGTACTTTTTCCAGTTGGTAATAGCTTTATGAAGGCAAATGGTCATACAATAATCGATCTGGTAACGGTTACCTTCTGAACAAACAAACTAAAGATTTATATGATGGACAATTTTAAAATAATTTCAAGCATGGCAGAGGCAGAGCAGTTTACGGAGATGGCAGTGTTTACACAGGCGGCTTTGTAAATGGTTTACAAAATGGTTCTGGTACTTTTGAGTATGAAAACAAGGATAGATATGTGGGTGAATTTAAAGATGGCCGCAAGGAAGGAAAAGGAGTTTATTATTTTAGTGAAGGTACAGTATTTGAGGGAACTTGGCATAATGATTTTAAAGTAGAGGGCGAATTAACTTTGTTTAATGGAGACTCTTTTTTGGGCATTTTTCGTAACAATGAGCGGTTCGAGGGTATGACTGTTAAAATGCAGGTATATACAAGTACAGAAATGGTAATGTTTATCAGGGTGAATGGAAAGAAGACGTTAAAAATGGCTGGGGGAAGCTGATTTTGTAGAATGGAGAATATTATTAAGGAGAATTTTATGATGGCCATAAGCATGGTGAAGGAAAATACAAATGGGCCACAGGGGATTTTTACACTGGTCATTTCGAATACGACAAGCGCGAGGGGCTTGGAACATATGAATGGAGCGAAGGAGGTTACTATAGAGGGGAGTGGAAGTCTGATCGCATGAACGGTATTGGAAAACTAATAAAAGATGAAAAATAGATTGTTGGTCAGTTCTTCATGGATCACTTTAATGAGTAGCTCACTTCCAATTTTATTCAAAGTAACAAATAGATATATAATTATATCTTTTCTATTTCTTGATTGTATTTTATTTCTTATTGGTTTTAATGGATCAGTACACAACTCTTTAATGGCTTTGCCAAATACTTACATGAGTAATCTTCATTATATAGAGTCTTTAGTAAGGCGATTTTATAATTGACTAGCGTGACCATAGTTAGTATTTAATATTTGGCGTATATTTATTTGAATTGACGCATGAACTTATCCCCATCAGTTGATGAACCCACGTGCCTCGCACATCTTGAACAACTTCTCTCGAAGGTAAAACAAACAGTCCAGAGCCGCATTCAGAGCAATCAGCTCAGTCAATATCGCTTGGATTTTGAGATTTCTCAGCCAAAGTATTTGGTTAATGGTGTGCTTCAACAACATCAGATAGAAGCTCTTGAATGGATGGTAGATCTGGCTTCACAGGAATCAAACGGCATCTTGGCTGATGACATGGGCTTAGGCAAAACCATTCAAGCTATTTCATACCTAGCTTATCTGAAAGAAGAACATGGCATCATCGGTAAGCACCTGGTGCTTTGCCCGAAATCTGTTTGCAATAATTGGATTAGATAAATTAAGAAATGGTTTCCTTCAGCAAATGTTCAACTCCTCCTCAATACACAAAAAGAACGTGAAGAAATTCTGGCAAAAATTGTAAAACCGCGCAATTTTGACATACTCGTCACGACCTATGAAGGGGCTAAAACATGTTACTCCAAGTTGTCCCGCATCAAGTGGGAAGTTATGGTTATAGATGAAGCGCACAAAATCAAAAACAGCAACAGTCAAAATTTTCAAATACTCAGCTGTTATAGAGCCACCTTTAAATTATTAATGACTGGAACTCCCCTGAGCAACAATTTGAGATAATTGTGGAGTCTACTTAACTTTATTATGCCTGATATATTTGATGACTGTTATCTCTTTGATGACATTGAGGAAAGTGTTGATCTGTATAATGGAAGTGAAGAGCAGAAATTGACATATCAGTGCAAAATTGCAAGTTTCTTCCATCAAATTATTGGACCTTTTTTCAAGCGCCGCACTAAAAAGGACTTGGAGCTAGGCCTACCACCTAAAATATAAAAAACTATCTTTGTGCCTCTCACGAAACTTCAGTTGACTCTTTACCGAAATTTCTTAAAATTTGGTAATGTATTGGGACCAAGTGAACACCCCAATTTCCACATTATGAATCCTCGTAAAATATGCCTCCATCCCTATTTATTTGAGGGAGTTGAAGATGATGATTTGCCTACATTTGGCGAACATCTTGTTTAATCATGTGGTAAACTAAAAATATTGGATAAACTTTTGCATAAGTTGATTGGTGAGGGTCACAAAGTACTAATTTTTTCACAATTTACAATGTTGCTTGATCTTCTGGAGGACTATTGTAGGATGCGCGGATATAAATTTTGCAGAATTGATGGAAATACTGATATTGATGAACGCTAAAAGCAAATGGATTAGTTCAATAACACAAACATTTACTCAATCTTTTTACTCTCAACAAAGGCAGGAGGATTAGGTGTTAACCTTGTTTCAGCAGATCGTGTGATCATTTATGATATTGACTGGAACCCACAAAACGATTTGCAGGCGATGGATCGTGCCTACCGCATAGGGCAAACTAAGGCGGTTCATGTTTACAAATTAGTCACTGAACATAGCATAGAGGAGCGCATTCTTGAGTTACAGAAATATAAACTCATCTGGGATGAGCTTGTTATTCAAAAGGGAGCCTTTGTGGGAAGAAACAGATCAAATGAAAATCCCTTTACCAATATGAGCTCTAATTAACTAGCCTTGCTTGGAAAGGGCGACATCTTCAGACTCTAAGCTAATGAAGAAGAGAAAACAATAGAGGAAATACTAGCCATTGGTGAATTGAAGGACCAAAAGCAGAGCGCCTAAATCAGAAAAAAACTTGTATAAAATTTAGAAAATAGAGGAGTTGTTGTTAATCCCTTTTAGCATATGAAAGAGGAGTAGATTTGTAAGGAGTATTAATAATTTAATGCTGATTTAGTGCTTCGGCGAAACTACGACAACTAAAAAAGAGAAAAAGCCAAATTTGATAGGAATCACAACTTGCCTGCTTTCAAGTTTTATATTCAAAGCCAAAGAATCAGGGAGTTATAATTCTAGTTGTACATGGAGACCAAACGAGAAAATCCTGATCCTAAGGTCATTTAATATATTTAGAAGGAAATTAAGCAAATTAAAGCAAAGAGCAAATTTGATAACTGGACCTAGCAAGATTTTGATCTCTTTTTAGAGGCTCATAACATTGCATTAAGAAGCAACTATGAACGTATAGCACAGCACATTGGCAGTAAGACTCCAGAGGAAGTTAAAGAATACTCTCATCACTACTTTTAAAAGGCTCCAAATAATTAGCGATTACGCTCAAGTTTACACTTGATATAACATTATCAAGCCAGACTTCGCAAAGAAATGAAGGAAAACGGTTTATACATTAAATAAACATAAGAAGTGGCAAAAATTCTTTAAAAATAGCAAAATGACGATAACTGTTAGACAGAGGGCTAAAAATACGAAAGAATTAATTCTGATAATAGTAGTGAATTCAGCTCAAAAACTATTAAAAAGAAATAGGATTTAGAAAAGCTAAAATAGGAAAGGAAAATATAGCGTTAAATGGCCAAGTAATAACAAAGTAAAATCAAATAAGACAATTTGAAAAAGAGAGAATAGGCTCGAATTAAAAGATAAGAAGAACTTAAACTAAAATAATAGCTTAAAAAGCAACGAGAATAGGAAAGACTGAAGAAAGCTGAAGAGAGATAAAAACTAATATAATAAAAAAAGAAGATGAGAGAAATCCGCGAATAAGGATGGAGAATTAACAGAGAAAAACGTTAAGAAGAGAAGAAAATAAGAAAATAACAGGAATAAGAAAAAAAGAAAAAAAAAGAAGAAGCCTAACGTGTGCAAAAATAGAAGCAACAAACTTTAGAACAGATCAAAAGAGAGTTTTAAATTAAGAAAGCAGAAATTGAAAAAAATAAGATTAGGCAGCAACAAGAAATGCTAATAAAACAAGTCGAAAAAGAAGTGGAGAAAAGGAGAAGTAGTCAACGGTCTAGTTCAACTTCAATACAGAAAAGAAAAGATTTGCAGATAAACTGTGACGACCGATAAACTAAGCAGAAGTTGGAGATAGTTAAGGTCAAGGGAAAGGATCTGAGATTTACTGATTGATTGATTCCCAGATATTCATTATTTCACTCATCTTTATTTATTGTGGATAATTGTTTGAATCTTTTGTAAGTATTAATTATTAATAAGATTTGTATTATTGCAAAATAAATATGTCAACTCTATTACAATAAAAAAATAAGCTAGATTATCACGTTATTAATAAAAATAAAATAGAGACACTCAGAATTTATAAGGGCCCATTGGTTGAAAATCCTGCTTTTTCAGAGGAACTGTCTGTTTAGGAACTGATAAAAAGCCTAATCCAAGGCCTAGATTGGCTGATTTTACATAATGTTTTGATTGTGGTACGTACGAAGGAATCGAAGCTGGCTGAAAACTATAAGAGAATTTATTTAGAGGCATGCTCTCCTTCTTACTTCCAGGAAGCATATTCAGAGATGCAGCTGCGTTGACTGGGTTAGACATCTTTTTATAGGAATTGTCTTGACCTCGAAGGTATTGGCGATCGTTTTCTTCAGCAAAAGGATTATGTCTGGGATTTCTCCACTCCTCTTTCTCCATAAACCTAAATTACCCAATTTTCATTTAAGTTTTAGATTCTCTGAGTTGTTCCTTTTTCTATCCTTTATAAAATTTATCCTTGGTGCTAATCATAGGCAGTCTTGAGCTTTGCTTCTTGTTATTTTTGTCTTCTAGTTCTTTTAGGATGGAGTCAATGTCGTCAGGACCCTCTCCTGATTTGTTGAAGTGTCCATTATCAACTACATCAATTTGCTTAAATAAATTGGATTCCATGGCATCATGCTTGCGAGTTTGTTTAAACTTTTCCTTCGTTGCCCGAAACACACTAATATTCTTGTCCTACTTTTGAGTATCTAGTTTCACGCCCTATGGCTTTTATTCGAAAATGGGGGTATCTTTTTACGTATGCTCTGAAATCACAATGCTTACTCCTTTAAAGTAATCATGCTTTAGTAATCTTTATTAGCAAATTTGTACTCTGACGCAGTTGGTCTTTTACGTGAAGAATACTGAAGCATTGATTCTATAACTTCAATTGCTTCCACAGATGCATCGGGAATAAGATCGGCCAAATTTATACCTTTTTCTTAAGGAAAGTAGTAACCTAATTTAAGAATAAAATACCTTTTGACTGGGCAAGTTTATATCCCTCCGGCCAATCTCCTTTTTCTGGAGTTCCTAGGATCTTAACAATTTTATTAAGTTGATCCATTTCATTGCTCCCAGGAAAAAGAGGACACATTGTATAAAGTTCAGCCATAATGCATCCCAGTGCAAAAATATCGACAGGTGAATTGTAATTAGTGGATCTGAGCAGTAGTTCCGGAGCTCTATACCTGGATAGCAATATCAATACCATCGAGTAGAAACATAATCAGTGAAGGGTGGTCGAGAACGTATTTCTCTAGCTAATCCCAAATCGCATAATTTGACAACGTTGTTATAGACCAGCAGATTTTATGGTTTCATATCCCTGTGAAAGAATCCATTTTTATGCATATTAGCTAGTCCGCTTGCTACTTGAAATACCATGCTCCTGAATGTTATTATAGATACTTGATTTCCTTTTCCGTAAACTTCTTGCCCTCCTCCTTCATTTTGGAGTAGACTTCATAGAAATTATAATCCAGGTATTCGAACACCATGTAGAGTTCTTCTGCAACAAGAAGAACCTATTTTAGTTTAATGATGTTGGGGTGATCGAGTTTACGCAGCGATTTGATCTATCGAAGCTCAATGCACTCGTTCCAATTGGTGTACTTCTGCTTCATTTTTTTGATTGCCACTGTTTCGCCTGTTTTTGTATTGGTGGCCTTATAGACGGTTCCAAATGCGCCATCGCCCAGTGTACGAATTGTTTTGTATTTCTACATAGAGTTTTATAAATAAAATATATAGACTCATATCGACTTATTCTCAAAAAAAGAGTTAAAGTTATACTAACATTAAATATCTTTGTAACCGAAGGAAGATAAATTATTTTAAAGAATATCTTTTGCAATATCGCAGGAGAGGATATCATTTATATTTTTACGAATAATGAATATGGTCAAGGGAAGTATGCTTGAAGATAAATGATTAGGGTAATATCTTCAAATTATAAATGAATTACAGATATCATTTACAAGAAGACTCACATTCACTAAGCAAAAATCATAGTTAAAAAGCAAAATCAAATCGATCATACAGGATAATCACTTAAAAGAAATCTGTTTTATCTCGCCTTATTTTGATGGACAAGCCCTAAAAAATTGTCAGACGAAGTAGCCAGCCACAAAGTTATAAACAATCTTCAAATATAAATATAGCCCTAAATAATAGTACCAGCCTACATAGGAATAGCAAATCCAAAATAATCTTAAAGCCTTTGTCTAATTTATGTGAACAAGAACAGTCCCTTCGCCAAGTTTGCAACTAATCTACAAATTTAAGAGTAGGTGACAGCCGTCCATATAGAGAGCCTCGTGAAAATGAAGTTGAATAGATGTTCTATAAAATGGTAAAAATTCATCAATAGTTTAAAAGATTAGCTAAACGTGTGGTGTGACAGTCAATATGATGTTTTAATATAATTAATTTATTACTAATTATGATCCATGAACATAATTAATTAATAATCACAAGAGAATGAGGTACGATTATTTGAATAGACTATCAATTATACCATGCTCTATTTTATTCATCCTCTTTTTAGCAACAGAAAAATCATTGAATTGTTAATATCAATCAAAAACAGGAGATTAATGATATTGTGAGGTGTATTAGTTTTATTCATATTATTTTGAATATAGCTGAATGTTTTAAAAATTAAAATAATATTGTGAGTTAAATACATTTTTGTACAACAAACAAAATCAACCTTTTTAAACCAACGGCAAATATTATTCAGAAGGTGCTTAATTCATTTTAATATATCAATGCACCGGAATTTAAAGGCTTCCATCCGAACATGAATCAGTCATAATTTTAAAGTAGCAATGATCCATGGCCAAAAACAATCTCCCCAAGCCATCAAGATAATCATCATTGGAAAAGTTTCCGTCGGGAAGAGTAGTCTTCTTCTGCGCTATGTTGACGGTGTCGTCTCTCATCATCCAGCTACCATTGGCATTGATTCCAAGATCAAAAAAATATCATATAAGGGACAGCAGTATCGACTCGAACTCTGGGATAGTGCTGGACATGAGAGATATCGAACAATTGTTTACAATTATTTTACGCACTCAGAAGCTGCAATGGTAGTATTTGATATCACTGACCTGCCATCCTTAGAAGATGCCGCTGTATGGATGCAACAAATTATGCTACACTGTGGACAGGATATACCTATTGCTTTGGTCGCTAATAAATGCGATTTACTCAGTCCTGAAGATCTCGCTCTGACCCTTTCCAGTATCTAAGGCAGAATTGAAAAATTGAAACAATAATTTCAGTTTTAATTTTTTACGTGCAGTGCGTTTACCGGTATAAATATCGATACTGCTTTTGATAGTTTAGCGAAAAGAGTTGTTAAAAATGGTTATCTTAGGGTTGATCGTCAAACCATAAAACTTAACTCATCGGTGTAAATTGATACTTTTCTCTGTCATAGCAAGCGGCTATGTTGTTGATAACCCAAATCAATCAAATAAATAATTATACTACTTTAACATCAATGAAAATTCCGAAATGGAAGCATTATAAATATTATATCCGATTAAAATCTGATGGTTGACATCCTTTACTCCAACTTATAAAATTTGATGGTTGTATTTTAACGTATTATTTATTATTGTTTGACTCATATATTATGATGGTAACGAATTTTCCATTTTTCAAACCAATTTATAAGCTAATAGTAAGGTTCTTTCAAATAAATCAGTAAATATGTAGGTAAAAATCAACTGATAGCATGCATATCAGTCTTATGATTTTTCCTATTGTTCTCTTTCTTTTTTTATACGGTTTAGCACATCTTCTATAGATGTGTAGCTCGTTGGAGGTTCTGCCATTGTTTCCTTTGATTTTAGGGATCTATTTTCTTTACCTTTGGGTTCACGAGTAATTACATGCTTTAGACTTTCTCTGTTTTGGACGCAATTGCCCATTTATGTCAATATTTCTTATTGTAACAATATATAAATTGTAGTTAAACTCTGATATAAATAATTAGAGGAAATAGAATTACAGAAATCATTCTCTCATCAGGTTGTAGCCATTTGTGACAGATCTAGCTATTGAAATAGAATCAGTGATCCCTCGAGAAGTTGAATAATGAGTGTAGGTCACAGTTTTGTCATCCACAGACATAATTCCAAAACCTGTTTCGTTTATGGTGTATGAAGCAGTAAATGACTCAATTGTTTCTATATTCTCCACAATATCTTTGTCATTTCCAGCTACCCCCTCCACAATTGAGATAATGTATTCATCATCAGATCGATAATTTTTGCTTTGAGTTGAAAATGTCCCATCTCTTAGATAAGGAAAAATTCTTTGATATGTATGGTAATGTGCCCCCAGATATAAGCTTACTTTGCTATCATGCATTGCTTGCCAATAGGTCTGCAGATCTTTTTGATCATTCTTGCAATTTTTAGAAGTTCCACTGCAAGCGAGAGGATAATGTGATGAAGGCACAATGAATTTATCACTGGCTTTGGCTGAATCGAGCAAGGATCTGAATTTTTTTATAGTAGGATCTGAGGGTATAGTCTTTTTGTTGTATATTATTTGGTAGGGATCAAAAAGAAGTAAATAAAGTCCTCCCAGTTGAAGACCAGAAGCTAATTAAGTATCCAATTGATAAAGCTAGAAACTTTTGCTAAAAAGTTAAAAGTTATCAGGAGTATTGTATTAGTGATTGCCAGTGGCTATAATGACTGGAGTGGTAGCTGCTGTTTTGCTGAGCATCACAAGGAAGCTTTCATAGTTTTTGCAGTTGTTTGTGTCCAAATCATAGCCGATGTCACCGTTTATAAGTAAACCGTTTATTTAGTTTTAAGAAATAGCTGATTATAAGTCATGGTCCAAAGGTTTGTATTTATTCAAATTATTCTCTAGGTGGGACCAGTCTGCAAGCACAATGAGTGAAACTTTGCGAGAAGGATTAGTGATATCAGCTATCTTGAGATTAATATATTCTGAGCTAAAGGGTATTGGAGCTGCCGAGGAACCATCCCAACCATAGGCATTATAATAAAAAATCTACTCGTAACTGATGGAGTTGATTTTGCACTTATGGATGTGTGTTTCATAAAAATTGACATTTTCAGATAGATGAAGAGAAGTAGTCGAGCATTCTATTTTCTCCAAACCAGACTTACGGATAAGCCGAATATAGGATCTCAAGCATTCCGAGGCAGTATTGAAATAAATCTAAAGTTTTTATCCGGAACCATCAACGGCGGCTTGACCATAGAAAATTCTGGTGCCAAAGGGTTAGCAGGGTTTGAATGCAAGACTGAAAGCAAAGAGGAGTGAAAGGAATACGATTTTAATCATAAAAACTAAAGATTATGCTGTAATGAGATTTAGGCTTTTATTTAAGCTCCCCCGGATAACAGAAACTTCCAAAATTTATTATTAAAGCAAAAAAACCTTTATCAATAATATTTCAGACTATCAGGCAGTCTTTATTCAGTGACCATGTCGAATTGCAATGGGAGAGTCGCCTGTAGTTTTTAAGCAATTGTGTGGTGACTTAATTTTATTGAGATTAACTTGATATAATGACGATGATTAATATTCTACCCCTAACTCATATGCAATATAATCGACTAAGTCGATGAAGACACATTGAAGACATTTTTATTACAACTTGGCAGTGAAATTTAGAAACAAACAACAAAAAGAAGTTGGATTAATTAACTTGAAAATAATTTTGTTGTTGTTTTCCTGGTAATAAAATAATTAGTAAATAAAAAACATAAATAATTCTTATCTGATAAGGAAGATATGTTTTGAAGACGTTAATGATCAAAAAATCATTAAAAAGTATATTTTGTTGGCAATGATTGTTTAATAATGTTTTAAAACTAAGATAAATCTTACTTTATTAAAATTGCAGATTTATATCGTATAATAAAACTAATTTATCAACATCATCTGTGATATAGTAAATGATAATTATATTTCAGATTAATTCAAATAATTCAAATAATTTATGTTTGGACATCTATTACTAAAATTTATTATTTTATAACTCATCCTTTAAGTTAATTAATTAAAAGCAAAATATAAGTATATACTTTACCTTGATTAGTGTAAAGATAACCTGCATGAATTTATCATTTCGAAGCTATACACATTTGGGTTGTTTGACTGAAAGTTTGTCCTGTTGAGCATGCTATGCAATTAGTACCGTTCCAATTGGGCGTGGCAGCGAGACATGCTGTACATTTTCCATTCTGGAATAATGGAGTGACAGGATCGCATTGGCATATTTTTGATGTTTAATTCCAAGATTGGGGAGGCTGACAGTTAACGCAAATTCCTGCTGAATTCAAATTAGGTGTGCTATCCGGGCATTTGCATTTTAGAAGAATAGTATCATAAACAAAGGAATTTGGGCAAGATATGCATTGAAGTGAGATTGTATCAAAGTGAGTATTTGCCGAGCAAGGAGTATGACATGCGCTATTTCCTACATCCCAAACTTGAGGTAAATTACAGATAATACATGACCCATTGGCGGCGAGATATGGTTTCGACGATAGGCAAGTGCACTGTACTTGTTTAGGGTCGAATACTTGGTCACTCGTGCAAACCACACATTTACGATTGCGGCTGTCCCAATGGGTCGGATCACAAGGTACACAAGTATTATTGAATGTTTGGAAAGGTTTATTGATTGGGCAGACGCACCTCTTGAGGGTTGAGTTGTACTCAAATGTATTCGGACAACTCATGCATTGTTTTGTTTTGCAGTTCCAGAATTGAGGAGCTGAACATGATACGCAGTTTCCGTTTGCATTGAGATAAGGAGTCGAGGCTGAGCAATTGCATGTGAGAGTATTGGCATTCCAGACTCCAGGACTTATACAAGGCACACAAGTGAGCGTTACATTATCCCAGCCCGAAGGAGCTGGACAGGCGACGCACCTGCCAGCTATATCAATATATGGAGTTGATGGGGGGCATATGCAGGAAAGAGTATCATCATCAAAAATGTATCCATCTGGACAGCAGATGAAGTCGGTATCGGATTGTTAATGTGTTTGATCCTAAGCATTGATAGTAAATAGTAGTAGTGCAACGAACACCAAAAATGTTAAAGTGGATCGAATCATCATTTGAAATAATATCGATCAATAAATAAAATAAAATATAGGGTGGACTTTTCGAATTAATTGAATTAAGTCATTATTCAATAAATCTACACGATCCATTAGACAAAATTAACTTCCCACTTCTAAGATTAGCACGAATCTCTCCCTAAACCTTGGCATTAAACATAACTTGATTTAATTTAAATGGAAGGTAAATATTGTATCGATTTATTTTATAGATACACTAATATCCTAACATGCTAGCATGATTGAATCGTATCTTTTTCATGGAATTAAGTTCGTCTGTTAGAAAATCCAATTTATTATAATTAATAATAAAGCACCCAAACTTGCATTTTAATGATCAAATCTATTCGTCTACGAAATCCTGAAAAACCCTTCATCGTACAATAACTGATCTACAATCATAGAGATGAACCCATCGATTCCATCTCTAACTCAGAAGCATCTTTCCTTAAAATGTCATAAACAGCATCTCAGCATAACAAACTAATACAAGACTATGAACTTTTTGCTAAAATGCAAGCTTCTATAAATCAACTCGAGAATAGATCAAAATTAAAACTGTCTCAAGTGCAGAGTAAATTGTAGGCAATGGAATAAAGAGTAGCGGCCAAAGATAATACCAAGAAGAATTATAAATTGCCTTTAAATCGCAAAATTCTTGAGGAAAATAAAGAAAATTTAAAGCTAACATACCGTTAGATCCCTAGACAAAGTCGATGGCAGGAATAACAGTGCGATGCTGTTAATTTTGAGATGGACTAAAATCGAAATTATGTCAAAGACCTCCCGAATAAGCCGGAAACCTCAGTTATCATTAATCCTTCTGAAGCAAGAGAGCTATAATTCTTATAATAATCTAGAAAGTTTTAGATTCTCTAGAATGCGACTTCTCCCACAAAAACAAAAGTAAAATCAGATAATTTTATTCATCTACGGTCTAATAGCCTCATATACAAGGGCAGTGGTTAATTATATTCTAAAAAAAAGTAGCATCCTCGAATTAGACGTCACAGTTCTTCTCGTGATTCTCGATAAAAATCCTCCAACTGCTAAGATGGGACAACAAACAGAATTCGAGGTAAGGTTTATGAATAAATATTGTCTATGTATTCAACAGCAAAACTATTGGCGATGTAGAAAAATAAAAAATGAAAATCTGTCTATATCTATTGATATTTTCGTAAAGATATTTTTGAATATATATTGATAGATATAAATTGAGAAGACTAATACTTATAATGATATTGTTAAAAAAGATAGTCTTAAATATAAGGTGTGAATTCAAAAGACAAATAAATTTATTTTTATTTATTTATAAATTTCATCCCATTAATGTTTGTCAACAAATATTTTTCTTCGACGAGTATTAATTTCCTTCATTCTTTTATTTTAGGGTGTCTGTGAGGATTTTTAATTAACTTTTTCCTTTCAAAATTATCAGTTACTGAATGAAATTATCAATATAATTTGAATCCCTTTATAGAATTCTATAAAATTAATTCTATCTTGATGCAAGCAGACAAGGACCTTTACTAAATAATTCCAGCCCATCCTCAAAGTTCAGACCTACTGCAATAGATGATATTTACTCTTCTTCTGGATGACGAAACTCATTAAAAAACCCACCTCTATCTCTACGACAAGTACATCATCTTAAAATACAAAGTAAAACTGTCTTTATCCAGAAAGTTAACAAGGATCAGATCTTAAAGATCAATTTTAATTTTGAAACCATTTTCGAATTGTTGAGGCACGAGGAAGAAACAAAGAAATTAGGAAAACCATATGGCATGCGTTTTGAACGTTTGCCTCAATCACTTACACTTAAAAATTAAAATGAACAAGAAAAACTCATTAGTTTGCGAGATTGCCTCGCTTAAAGACTGAATCAGCGGGGATTTCACTAACTTTTTAAACCGATAAAAAAAATAGGCAAAGGAAATTTTGCTTCAGTGTACTTAGTCGTGAAATACGAGGACTAAAAAAAATATGCAGTTAAAGCTTTCTCCAAGGAAGGCACATTTAGCGAGTAATTTGGTAAGTAATCGCTCATCAATGAAATTCAAATAATGCGTAAATTTGCTCACAAGAACTTAATGCGCTTATATGATGTTTATGAGTCACAAAACTCGATATATGTCAGTGTTGAACTATTGGAAGGCGGACAGCTTTATGACAAAATTAAAGCCAAACACAAATTTACTCCAAGAGAGATAAAAATAGTGATGAAGGGAATCCTCGAGGGGTTGGAAATTATGCACGTTAACGGAATCATGCACCGTGATCTTAAGCCAGAAAATATATTAATGAGAAAGTAGGGAGACTTCGATTGTGTCATTGCTGATTTCGGGCTCGCACAAATCATCACTTAGTAATATATGTTTGTAAGATGTGGAACACCAGGCTATGTAGCTCCAGAAGTGGTGAATCTCAAGGATTTAAAGGCAAAATACTCGCCTATTTGCGATATCTTCAGCGTAGGAGTAATCTTTCATTTACTTGCTCTGAGGAAGTCTCCCTTTCCTGGCAAGGAGTATGATTAAGTGTTATCACAAAACAGAGCATGCAAATTCAACTTTTAATCGCAATAATATCAAAATCTGCCATAAACATGTAAATTGAGTTTTATTTAGGGCTCTCACTTCTAAAGAGATTGTTGGAAAAAGATCCGACTAAAAGAATTACAGCAACAGAGGCATTAAATCATGACTTCTTTTCCAAGGATGAATTGTTCAAAGATTTTACTGAGTACAGAAGAAGCCATATGTCAAGCGAAGAGTGTAATTCACCTTTAATGCTGACCAAAAACAAGGAGAGAAAGAACAAAGGACTGACTCGATAAGATAGCTGCTTAAAGTTCAAGATGAAGGAGACTGTAATGACTGGGCGTGTAGACTAATCCAGTGAAACAATCTAAGAAATTGGGAGCCCCGCTATTATAAAACAAAAAATAGTGAAGATTAATGAAAGTCGTTTTAAAAGGTTCAACCACCCGTAATGATAGCATGCTTTTATATTTTCAAATAATAAGGCTGTTGTTATTTGAAAATAATAAAATGAGTATATTTATTTTGGTCATATACAACTTAATAGGAGAGAGAACATTGGATAAACTATTAGTCAAGTTCAGGGTCAATTAAAGCTGTACTAATAGTTATTGATGATGGTTATATAATGCTTTTGACTTTCGAAAAGGATAAAAAGGAAAGTAACATTGCTTAACATATCTCCATGCTCACCAAAAATTAAAGAGTATGATCAGAGACCTCTACTCTACTAATAACATTACTTTCTGAAAGATAAAAATAAAAAACTAGAAGATTTAGTTACCCAATAAATACTATTTTTTCAATGCTGTTCAAAGCCTATGAGTGCAAAAAGATAAACGATGAAGAAAGTTTATCCTCATGATATCTCACATCTTTTTTCATGTTTATTTTCAGCAAATAAATTACAACTTAATTGCAAGTCTTTACAATAATGAGCAACTTAGCAATAGAAGGACAGGGAATAAAGATGAATGAATAAGTAAAAATGAATAATTAATGATATTTTCTTTTGTTTATATTAATGCCCAACAGGGCTAGCCGCACAGAGGGTTGGTGCAAGCCTATGGCGACTGCAGCACTATCAAGTCCAGAGGACAAGACAGTGCCACCCGTAAAAAATTTGTGTGAACGGTCAGGCCCCCAGCGGGAGCCGTAACTGCATTCACGCAGTTAAGAACAGATACTACACTTGATCTTAGCCAAAAGGCCGAGAAGGTATGTTCGTCTTCCTTTGGCCGACGTATTAGTAGTTTTTTGTCACCCTCACCCTTATGGTCTTTTTATTTTTATAAGAGATTGATATTAATATTCATAAACGCGGCGGACTCATTCCCAAGAATATTCCATCTTAAAAGTAAAATGGAGTTTGCCCTTCAATAAAGTCAATTGAGAACAACATACATATGGTGCGACGAGCGTTTAATCAATAAGTTGACACCTTATTGATATACATATCAAATAATCGCTGTGCCTTAGATGCTATCAAGGCTGCATTAAACCACTAAACTATGATAGTATTTATTTTGAAGAACATTTATCTGAAGCTATTATTCAGAAAATGTACAGTAAAGAAGACGGATATATATATGGTGTATGCTAAACTCATGTTAGAATTGATTGATCAAGGGAAGATTTATATTCTACTGTTTAAATAAGAATGCCCTAAAGGACCACTATCAGTCAGAAAAGAGCCTGATTTCTGTCTTTTGCAAATTCTTAGCATTGATTATTATTGTAAATCTTCACAAATTGTAAATACATCAATAATTGATAAACGCATATAAATTGATCTCTTAAAGGGCTTGACAATATCTATAAAATTAATTCGATATGAATTTTAATATATAGTTCATGTACAAATGAAAGAAAAGCAAAATGACTCGAAAATTAGTTTTATTTAATGAATGCAATACTCTTATATGAATCTATTGGTATAGTAAATATCGAAGAAGCTGACATTTTCCAAATTAAATGTCTTACAAAGTTTGTTTGATTGTAATGTTTATGAATTACGAGGTGGATAGATGACATTAGGCTTTGGTCTGTTAAATTTGAAAGGGTTACCTTCCATGATTTTAGTTTAAGATTTAATAATCTAACAAATCAAGTCATGATAATTTCAATGCATGGCCCATTATTAAATAAAAGCGAGTTCCAATCCCAAATTTAGCTATAGACTTCTAGAATAAATTGACAATTTGCGCTGTTAATTCAAAAATATGCTTAATTCAAATTCATAATCGATTAGTTCAATAATGGACAGATCCCCATCGCCAGTCCCTCGCTATACCACCAAGTCTCTCCTACTACCACCCCCCAACCAACATGATCTCAAACAGTTCGAAGTCATATGCAGAATACGCCCTCTTCAATCAAGCGAAACACCCTCTGGTACTCTATTAGGTTATATACAGACATCACCATCAGCCCAGACTCCAAGACAATTATCATCCAATCTCTAGCTAAAAACTGCTCTAAAGAGTTCAATTTTCATAAGATTTACAAAGAAGATACAAGTCAACCTAATTTTACTCGTTAGATGTCCGAAGAGATTTTTTATAATTGCCGACTCAACGGTATAACTCTCATAATAAAGGTAAGGGCAGTCTCGTTCTCAGCTACGGAGTTACTAACTCTGGAAAGACATACACCATCTTAGGAACTTAATAAGAACCTGGATTACTCCCAGTCTTAGTGTAGAAGATAGAGAATGAATTTCCAGAAGAACAAATCAATATAACCGCCATTTAGGCTTATAATGATGAATTTTATTCACTGAAGGACAAACAAAGGCTTTTTCCAAAATAGGCTTGGGGCACTTACTAGTTTGAGGACTACTAGCCTGAAAAGATAACCAAAATTTCAACCAAGGCCATGATGAAGCAATATATGGTAAATAGAAATCAGACTGACACTAATTCAAATAAAAAGAGTTCACGTTCACATGCTATATTTAAAATAGAGTGTGATTAACTTTCAATAGCTATTGTCGACCTGGCTGGAAGTTAGAGAATAAGCAAAGCCAATTCTAACATTCAAGAGACAACCTCAATTAACAGTAGTCTACTAGTTCTCGGGAAGTGCATCCACGCCTTTAGAGACAACGCAATGATCCCTTTTCGTTAATGCAAGTTAACAAGGGCTCTAACTGAATACTTCACTCCCCGCTTTAAAATTTACATGATTGCCCATATTAATCGATCTGGATAGATGTTTCACGAAAATCTGAAGGTACTAGAATATGCTGCTGTCAGTTCAATGGTCAAACCGATGAATCCTCTAACCAATAGGTCCATTCTGAAAAGTGTATGCAAAAAAAAGAGTCTAGCTAAGAGTGCAATAAAATCCAAAATCGCAACTGATTCAGATGATGAAAAGTTTGAAGTTAAAAGCTGCAAAAGCTGCGTCCCAAATAAAAAAAAGAACTTAAAGAAATAGTAGATATAAATTTCTCCTGAAGTGAAGTAGCTCTAGTAGGTAATGTAAAAATAAGACAAAAAAAGAAGGAGAACATTGATGGAAAAATATGTGAATCAAATGATTGGGAGGATGAAATAATTTGACTATTACCTTGATCATTAATTTGAGAGAGAGGATGCATCTGATAGAAAATTCATTAGTGAATTACAATCATGCGTTTATGAAAGTCCATCCACCATGGCTAATGTTGGATATGAAATCAAGAAGGCAGAAGCTAGAATTTAATTGAGAAAAGAGATTTTAATGGAATTGGAATAAGAGAAAAAAGAGTTAATGCATGATGCATAGACGAACATGGGTCCCTCAATGAAGAAATGCCTTGAAGAATCAATCAGAAAGGATATTTAAAGATAGATGCAAATGAATCTTGCTCATTAACATGAGGAAAATTAGAAAAAAGACCAAATTGAGAAACTACAAATAAAGATATCGTAGGAAGATGAATAAAATTAAACTAGCAACAATGCTAAACCTGAGGATCAAGTTTAGTTTGAAGAAGACAGTCTTACAACTCCGAAAAAGATAGAATTTCCTAATGAACAAAGTCAATCATTCCTCAAAAGAGCAATGAATAATCCTAATATTATCATAGAATCGGGATTTAAAGCTATTAAAAGCGCCGGAGAGGCTTTCAATACAATGATTGAGTCTTTCAGCAAAATAGTGCACTAAAATAAAGGAAGTGATAGAGATATGAGACGAGTTGTACAGATAATGCAAAAGTTAACCCTTTGCAAACAGGAATCACTTAACTTTAATTTTATAAAGCCACTCTAATCAACAAAAAAATAAGAGAAACAATAAGAAGGAGTCAAACCAGAGCCCCTCAAAGAATTTAACTAGAGAGGAGACGGGAGCGGAAACATAAAAGAGCAAGATTTCTTCGGAAGCAGAGAAAATTCAATATCTCAAATGCTCAAACAATTAGATTAAAAATCCGAAACCAACGACGAAGACAGCATGCCGCAATCTTTAGCTTTAAGCACAATAATTGAATCAATCCCTGAAAGGAGAGAAAGTGAATAATACTACAATAATAATTCGCCTTTCTTTAATATTCCTGACCATCAAGAAGTAAAATAGGAAAACAAGGAACTGATAAACAAAGTATCAGAAAAAGAAAATAATTAATAATTTGATCATAGTGAGGTCAAGAAGGATTTTTAGGAGATAACCTTTAAAAATGGTGAATCAAAAGAAGAACAATCTCAGCAAAGTATCCTAAGCAGTATAAGAAACAGCGACAGTAATCATTACGAACCTTTGAAAAAATCAAAAAATACAACGAAATCTCGATACAACCGAAAGCCCCTGAAACAAACAACGCAAATGGAATTTGTGGTCAATAGTAAAAAATAAATAAGCCCTCTGAAAACTAGATCTGGACGGACGGTAACCCAACCCAGCAGGTGGTGATTTTGATTATGATTACCTTAACTTAAAACAAATATATAATAGATTAATTTGGAGGATATAGATGAGCATCTTTTTCAACATAGGAAGAAATCCATCTCCTGATTTTGTAGAGATCAGCTGCGAGTTTATCACTATCACCAACCTCAAGAATCTCATCAGCCGTAAGATAGGGGTGGGGGAATCAGACATGAAAGTCAAGAATGTGATAACTAATGTCGAGTATGCTCCAAACGAGTACATCAAACGAGGTTCCAGTGTTTCCATCGACATCACTGTCAAGAATTAAGTCGATGAACCCCTTCGTTTTCATTAAATTATTAGCAACGAGAGATTACAATCCATGCTTACAGATTGTCGCTTTTACGTAGTAAAGAGCTCCAACGAGGACAACATCCAAAAGGCGAGGGATTGTTCCGTGTGGGCCACCACCTTCCCCAACCAAGTAGCCCGTTCGGCATTCAGGACAAATTCAAGACTGCTTTTCAATGCTTTAAGAATGTATTCATACTGTTCGGGACAAACCGTTCGTATGAAATGAAAGGATTGGCCAGAATGGAGAGTGAACCCGATAAAATTCCAGATAAGTCTATTTGGAGTGGAGTCAGTAATATACGACTCGGCGGCAACTTTAAGCTTAGATGGATCAGGAAGAAACCTCTCAGTCTGGCCACCATCGAAAAGAAATTAGGAGTCGAGGCCAAGGATGAAATGCTGAAGGCCACAGATGGCTACGAGCCCGATTCGGAGATAGCAAAAAAAGTAGCCCTACTATTTGAGCTGCCTTCAGAGCCCTATTATAAAATGGAAGATCTAGTCTAGCCAAAGAAATCAATCAAGATGGACAAATTGCTAGGCATGAACATCATTAGCAAACCAAATGCGATGCTGAGTGCCCAGCTTGCTGCCATGATGCTTAAAAATCTGTCAGAAAGCTCAAGTATAGTTTTATCATTAGAATAGAAATCGATCAGTTAGGTGTGGTCGAGGAACCTGAACCAGAAAAACCAGAAGAAGAGTTTCCCCGCAGATAAAAACTCTCAGCCAAGAAATCAAAAAAGAGCAGTAAACGCCGGCATAAGCATCACAGCAGCAAAAAACGTCGAAGAAATCACTCTTCAGATTCGTCCTCTTCATCGCCCTCTTACGAGCGTTCACGTTCCCGTTCCTACTCTTCTTCCTCATCCTCTTCGTCATCGCCTCCTCCGAAGTATAAAGCTAAGTAAGTCGACCGTGCGACACAGAAAACCCTTTGAATTACCTTGTATATCGAAACCGAGGCACAGGTTGCCCATTATAAGCCTTATCATGAGGATCCATTTGGATCTATAATAAATCCACGTATGTAAAAGCAAGAGTCAGCCGTAACCAAATGGAAACCGGCCATACGTATTACCATCCTTCTCCTCATCTGTTCCGTTGCCACACTGGTACGTGTGTTCAGCGTTATTCGTTATGAGTCCATCATCCATTAATTCGATCCATGGTTCAACTTCAGGGCCACCAAGTTTTTAGTGAACCACGACTTTAGAGAATTCTGGAATTTCTTTGATTCGGAGAGCTGGTATCCCCTTGGCAGAAATGTTGGAGCAACCGTATATCCTGGCCTCATGGTAAATATCTTTTGACACAGTCAACGAGCGGCTTTATCTACATCGTATTGCACAAATTAGCAATCCCCATTGACATTCGCAACATCTGCGTGTTTATAGCCCCCATCTTCGCTTCCTTCACCGCAATCGCAGCCTACCTGCTCACTACTTAAGTAACAAAAAAGCACGGGGCTGGATTATTAGCAGCTTTGTTCATAGGGTTGGCACCAAGTTATATGTCAAGATCAGTTGCTGGTTCCTACGATAACTAAGGTGTTTCAATTTTTGCCTTAGTGTTCTCCTTCTATGTATTTCTGAAAGCTTGCAACACTGGTTCCATTCTGTGGTCAGTTGGTTCATCACTTGCCTATTTTTACATGGTGGCATCTTGGGGTGGATATTCTTTCATCATCAACATTATCCCAATCTTCGTATTATTTAACCTTATCACTCATAAAGCTTAAGAAGAAGAGGCTTTCAACAAAATTATAACTGCCTACAACATCTTCTATATCCTAGGCACTCTTCTTGCCATGCAGATTCCTTTCGTCCAATTTTTGGCCTTGACTTCATCCTAACACATGGCTTCACATGGAGTTTTTATCATTGTTCAATTCTATCAGTTTATTCAGTTTGCCAAAAAATATATAGGTGAGGAAACATTGAGTAAGCTGATGAGATACGCATTGATAGGATTATCCATCTCTTTGGGAGCTGGATTTATCCTCCTCTTATTGTTAGGACAAACTAAGTGGTCAGGTCGTTCGATGACATTGCTAGACCCCACCTATGCAAAAAAATATATCCCAATCGTGGCATCAGTGTCAGAACATCAGGCAACAACTTGGGGTTCCTACTTTTTCGATATTCACTTCGCAATCTTTTTCGCTCCAGTTGGTCTCTATTATATCTACAATAACAGACAGAACAACATCGTGTTTATCGGAATATATGCAGTCCTATCCGTCTATTTCGCCTCGGTAATGATTCGATTACTGTTGGTCTTTGCTCCTGCTGCTTGTATTTGCGCTGCTATAGGCATAAGCTGGCTCTATTAAAAGTGTATAGAGTCGTTCAAATCGTAGATTGGTACGCTAAAACAGTTATTACTCCAAGATAAACCTCAAGACAAACCTAAAGACAAAAAATCCAAATAACAAAAAAACAGAATTCCTTGGTACATTGCCTTTGCAGTCATTCTTTTGTTATCTTATTTCTTGAGTACTTTTGTCTATCACGGAGTGATGTCTGGTGCTGAGGCCTACTCTTCTCCATCAGTGGTTATGTCTTCAGTACACAATGGACAAAAATACATCATTGATGACTATCGTGAAGCGTATTATTGGTTGCGCATGAACACAAAATCGGATGCTATTATTATGAGTTGGTGGGACTATGGATATCAAATTACGGGTTTCTCTAATCGTACAACTTTGGTCGATAACAATACTTGGAACAATACTCACATTGCTACAGTGGGTCTTGCAATGAGTTCTCCGGAAAATGAAGCATTTTAAGTTTGTGATAAGCTTGATGTAGACTATGTGCTAGTCATATATGGAGGAATAAGTCGCTACTCTGGGGATGATATAAACAAATTTTTATGGATGGTACGAATAGGTGGAGGTGTCTATCCACACATCAAAGAAGAAGATTACGTCTCGCAATACGGCTATAGAGTTGATAGTGCCGTGCTACCCTCAATGAAGAACTCACTGATGTACCGATTGAGCTATTACCGCACATGGTAGGTGGAAACGGCTTACGGTAAACCAAAAGGTTACGATAACGTGCGTAATGTGAATCCAGGCTTTAAGAATTTCAAATTACAATACTTCACTGAAGCCTTCACTAGTGAGAGATGGATTGTGAGAATATATAAACGAAACCAGCGAGCGAATCGCGAGTCTATTGAATTAATTAAGTAGGGTGATTACAAGCGATACCTTGATCAGGAGGCTCTACCTCAGTAACTCCTCTCTCAATATGACTACAGCTCTAAAGTACGTCGTTGATTCATCTATAACCCTCAATAACAATTATTGCTATATTTGTGAAAGTAGTAATATAAATATTAAAGTTGTATACTCTGTATTTATGGAGATGAAATATCCCAGTTTTCCTAATCTTAGCCATAGTTCCTATAAAGATAAAAAAAATAAATTAATCACTCTTCCCTATCTGAAAACATATCTTCTGATACTTACTCAATTCTCCACAGCATATTCCGGATGTGGTTATTCAACATCGTTTCAAATTTAAAACGCAGGCTTTCATCTATTTGATACTTATCCACCAATCTTTTAGATACTTCATAGGCTGATTCTCCTTCAAATACCATTAATTTTTAGCTCACTCCTTAACCAATATTTACATCCACTGAAAGAAGGGGTTTTTTTATTATTAACTATTCGATGATATCTGTGACTTGTATGGAACTTTGACTCTCGTTACTGTTTAAATTTTTTAAGGATTCCTTGGATTCAGAAAATTCGCTGTTGCAAATAGTGTCTTCGCTTTTATGTTTTTCCAAAGCTTATTCGCTATAAGTAGCTTCCTCATTCTTTGCTGCAGTTTTATAATCTGCAGATTTTAATCTAATTGCCCTTTTAAACCCGTCGTTGGGGACACTATCTTTGGGCCCTTTTTATTTGGTGAATAATCCTCTCTTGCCAAGTGTCAACACTACTTTCTTCTTCTCTTCATTTTAATTTTCCTAATCAATGATTTTGATATTGCTGGTGCGGTGCAATTGCTGGCTATTATCTTTTTAAGATCCTCCATACAGAATGCGATTTACTCTCAAAGTCAAGTAGTCCTCATAAATTTGAAGTTTCGCTTGTTCGGTTGTCACTATTTTCAAATTGCGGTTGATTGTTATCCTTTTAGTACTTGTAATCTTTTGCTTAGGATAGAGTAGATTGGTATTATAGTGGTTGATGTAGGTTAAAAATTCAAAAAGATTGTTGCTCGGTATTCCACTGTAAGTTTACCCTTCTAATTATTGCCATATTTTAAGCAAAAATTTTTCATCATCTAATTTCCTCAAATAATGAAGTTTTCTTAACACTTGAAAGGTCTCCTCAACGCTCAAAAAGCATTAAGTCTCGCGTAGGTGTTCGTGAGACTGATGATTCAGATGGCTAATTACTTAGTCATACTCTATCTTGAATTCTTCCTTTCCTTATGATTAGTATTAACTGAAATTCTTGTTAAATTCTTTCGAAATGGGTTCTTTATTCTTTCTTTATTATTGCGCATTTTTTTAGTATTTTTATGCCTTCCATTTCTCAATTTCGCTTTGGCGGTCTGCAATATTTTTGCGATCGATACTGTTGCTTTTTGAAGGATATGCTCTTTCCAAACTATTACTTTTCGTTTATAGTGAACGATTCAATTTCTACTGAGCATCATTTTTTCTCTTTTCATTGCGATTACTATTTTGTGGTGTTTTTTTTGAATTCTTGAGTGACTCAATTATGTTGGTTGGTGAGGAGGAAAAATAGTTTTGGACACGCGGATGTTTACTCTGATTGGTGTGGGATACTTTTCTGGCAATTTGATACATCTGTTCAAAACTGAGTCCCTTTTGAAGAGTTGATTTATCAGAATCAGTATCTGGTTTCTGCTTCTTATGATGACGACCGATTAATTTGTCTACTTAGATGGTTATGCGTTTTCGCATCAGTTAAATTATAAATTTAGATTGATATCTAAGTAACCCTAATATTTAACAATTTTAATTTTATAATCATCGAAGACAGGCGATGTAAGATTCAAACAAATTAACCAATTACGTCATTGAATAATTCAACCAAGGATTTATTTAAATTCATATATGTTTATGATCACATGAGCAAAGGACTCACTTAATGGATTATTTTAAATGAACTGACAAAATGTCGCATTCCAATTAATTGGAAATAACAATGTTTATTAACTACAATATTATTCCATGCATCAATTTGTCTCATCTTATTTACTGCTTGACCATTTATCTTTCAACCTTTATTTTTAGAAAATACATGATTAGATATCATCTTTGATTCTATCGGATTGTATTTCTTCTTCTATCCATATGCACCGCCCTCAACTCTTCTTATTCATAAGTTTCTTTTATCAATGAAATCATCTGCCAAGCGATATATCTATTTATTTATTTTTAGCCAATCACAATTCTAATTTTAAAATAATTGATAAATGAATCTTTAAAAACTATAATGACTCTAACTCTTTATATTAAAATGGCTAGAACAAAACAAACTGCAAGAAAGTCCACTGCCCAGAAGGTCCCTAGAAAGCAATTAGTTGCTCAAAAAATTGCCAGAAAGAGCGCCCCAGTTACCACCGGTGTCAAGAAGCCCCACCGATTCAAACCAGGAACAGTTGCCCTCAGGGAAATCAGAAAATACCAGAAATCAACTGATCTGTTGATCAGAAAGCTTCCCTTCCAAAGACTTGTTCGGGAGATAGCTCACGAGTTCAAGCAAGAGCTCAGGTTCCAAAGTTCAGCTGTGCTTGCTCTCCAAGAATCTGCTGAGGCCTACCTCGTCTCTCTATTTGAAGACACTAACTTGTGTGCCATTCATGCTAAGAGAGTAACAATCATGACCAGAGATCTCCAACTTGCCAAGAGAATTAGAGGAGATAGATTCTGATTTTATGAAAATTTTTGTTTCCAATTCATTGAGAATAAATCTAAAAAGTCTTTTCCTCTAAAGAATTATCTTGATTAATAAGAAGAATTCATTTTGTCAAAGAGTAAATTGAAAATATCAAGGCTCAAGAGTATTGTGTCTTACCAATAATAGATACTGCCTGTGTAACTTGTTCATAGACTTCTTTCCATTCCATCGCTTTATTTCGAATACTTTCGTACTCCCATACCACTTTTTTAACCCAATGCCAAGCATCTTTCACATTGCCTTCAACTCCATCGACCTTCTTCATCATATTGATTAGAGATTATCCAATTTTCTTGATCTTTTTATGTTCTACTTCCAGTTAATCATACTTTTATTTCCAGTTGATTTCTTCATCCTCTCTTTCCATTCTGTTTTTATTTTGTATTTTATGGAGTTCAAGTTCAAGATGATGTTTTTCAGACGCCAGCTATTGGAATTTTAACTACAATGTTTCAAGATGTTGAAGGACGCTGCATTGCTATTGAATAGTTCTAGACTATAGATACTTAACTTTTTATCTTTATTCCTTCAATTCCTGCTTTAGAAGTTAAATTTCAGTCTGCTGATCTGACCCAGTATAGATTTATTGATTCTTTGATTGATGTTGGTTTCTATTCATCACAACATCGTTATGAGAATAAGCAAATTTTTTATCCCTTCGGGGTGAATGGTTGGCCCTCGGAGAAAGATTTTCTTTATCGTAAGATTAAGCTTTTTATTGCTTTTTGTCTGTGTATGTTGCATAGCTTTGACTAAACTGCATATTCGTTAATTATTATAATTGATTAATAATTTAATTTTCACCCATCACATCAAAAGTAGCCTCCATGCATTTCAGTTAAATGCTGATAGCACTATTGTGGTGTATCATAAGGGATCATATCCTCGGGAGGGCATTTAAAGCACATGCATTTGCTACATCTAGTACACTGGACCTTGTTACAACCTGATATCTTTTCGACTAACACTTTACACTTAGGATTTGCGCATCTTCTTACTCCGAAATGTTGTATGTAATCCTTCAATAGTATATCCTCACTCATTTTAGCCTCTTTACAGTTACGAGCCGGATGATAAGCGCCCTAAATAATCATGAATATACCTAACATTTTGCACAGTAGACCTATCGGCACACATCGCATCTAATGTGCTAATTATTCAAACCATTCATATTGATCGTCTTTATTCTGTTTATTTGTTAGCAGCCAGCCGTGAAACAGTAAATGAACTATTGATTATTTTTGAGATATTCGTTAGCGGCTAAATTTCTAATTTTTGACCAGTCCGAATATTAGAGAATGTTCTATAGATCAACAATACTAATTAGTTGTCTGCAATTTACATCAGGACATTTGAAAGGAAAAAGACTGCTGTCTCCCAAAGAAAATCTGAAAAACGATTGCAAACAGTCTCTGCAAAATTTATGATCACATTGTAATCGATAAGGGTCTTCAAATGTCTCAGAGCAAATTGCGCAGTCATTAATGCCAACTTCTTTAATTCCTCCACTATTTTGATATCTTCCATAAATCTTATTGATGGCTCTTTGTATACTGACAGCATTTCCCTCCATCAATATTGCATTACTGTCCTCCTATAACTCTGCCAGTATTAAATCGAAGTTATGTTATAAATCTTTAATCATTTAAGGATGATTTTTGAACATTTTATAATGTTTTGCTGCGAGAGGAACTCGGTAGAAAAAGTGGTTGGCTAACCTTTCCTAAATTTAACTTTTAATTTTATGAATATGGTCTTTGCCCACGAGAACTCTTAAAGTTTTAGTTGTCAGACTGGCGTTCAATTTGCAATGGTAAAGCTATTATAAGTCCAATAGATTGGCAATACCTACTTAATTCAAGATGATGCCTTTCGCTTAAAAGGGAATTTAGATAGTCACTCCACTGAGCTTTTACTTAAATTTATTTGATATTATTTATAAAATATTCTTAATATTGCTGCGAAGAACAAGATAAGAATTACTCTCAATCTACCGTATTTCACTAAAAGCTTTTGGCTTGTTGGTTTCAATTAAAGTTTCTTCCAAAAGATCCATATATATGCTCAATGAGCCTTCAGGCATTAGTACCATCTGTTCGAACCATGTCTCAACATGCAGTCGACCTTATCCAAAAGTTCCAATACTGCCATTCCAAGTCACTAAAATTTCATTCATGGCTCTAATATCTTAGATTTTGACTCTGCATGTTCTCAATCCATTGTCTTTCTTTTGAATCGGGCCAAAGTTACCTTCATAAAATTAAGCATAAGGCCCCTGAGCGCTCTTCATGAGATACTTTATCTGTTAGTGATCTCCAGCTGTCTCTTTAAGAGGAGTTTTTAATATTTACACAAGTTTTATTGCTCCATAACTCTTTAATGCATCCAAAAGATAAATTTAATCAGTGAACGAATTTAAGTTATCAATATTAATAATATTCGGGAGAGAAGACAGAGTAACTTTAACTTTGGCTCCATCCAACTCTGGATTCAACGTAAGTGCTTCGATAGCGTTGTCTGCGCCCTATTTAGTTTAAAAATGGACCTGTGCTTTCCCATGAGATTTCCATATAAACCATTTAAATTCGAGATAGCTTTTAAAATCTTTATTATTGATCTCATTCTCTGAATTCTTATTGTTCCTTTTCCTCAAATACTTTTAAACTTCCTCAGTTATTTCTTACATTATAAAAAAGTTTTCCTTCATTAGATATGATTAATAGTACTATTTAAATTTCATGCAATCCATTTGACTGTAAAATTATATCAGAGCAGAACTAGTCAACTCAAATATCTCGGCATCGATAATTTGTATGCTTTTGAGTACAAAATGGTCTAAAAGCACCACTTATATATATTCTTTCGGACAATCTTTGGGTAAATTGGTTAGGTAGCATCTATTAAAATATTCCTTTTAAAGTATTTAAATTGCTGTTCCTCCAACTCCTAGAACCAAACTTACATTCCCCAAGTAATGTAGTCTCTTTGTCATGGCTAGGCACTTCTCTTTGGTTTTTTTATATAAAAGTTCGAAGTTAGACTTAACTATCTTTGGATTATTAGTATTTGCTATGTGATCTTAATTTTAATTTTTGAAGCATTGGATGGTTCCTTTCTGTGACTCTAAACTTAAATAAATATGACAATTATTTTAATGTTCAAATTATTCGATTATACTAATTTATGATAAATGTACCTTTCTTCTTTCACGAGCTCTTCAAGCACAGCCGAACAAATGCAATTCACTTAGATTTATTCTTGTACTATTTTAGTGGCAGCCTCGTTCTCTTCTTGCACTTTCTCCACAACATCTTTGCTGCATTTACGCTTGCTTATTCTACCAAATAAATCAATATAAATTTATTATGAAAAGGAGTTGCTCAGTAATATCTTTCTTTCATCTCCATCCATTTATATCCTTAAAATTATCATGTATTCTGGCCTTTGGTTCATCACATGTATCAAAGAATTTTGACTGACTGACATCACCTAATTTCCACAATTATAATCTCTATTTTCAGAACCAGTAAAATAGCAAACAACTCGAGGATTTTATCTAATTAAGTATCGAATTATCTTACTTATGTGTTATTTTGAAAGGATAACAGGGGTGATTTAAAAATTGAAAATGTCTCTTAAATTATAAACTTAATCCCTCATTTGATACAATATTTATTCGTTGACAGTATAATCTCGAATTAGATCTGGAATTTCCATTTCATCAAATTTTTTTGGTTTATTAGGTGAATGCTCATATTGACTTCCGATAACTTAATGCTTATGGTCAGATATCCTTGATGTTTTTCTTCTGAAATCTTTGCTTTTTTCATTTTTGGGTAAATCTCTGAGTTAAATTAACTAGCATTTGGTTAAAATTTAGAGGCAGGACTCAAGATATCCGCTTTTACGCCAAACAGCATAAGGCCTAACAATATTGCCTTCGAATTATTGCTTAAAGAGTCTCAAATTTCCTTAATTTTTAATAGCAGCTAAAGTCATGGCAGCCAAATTTAAATATTTATATTTTTCTGGATTTGCTAATGAATTATCGTCCAAAATGCTGATAATAAGTTTTGTTTCCAAGGAAGAAATGTTCTTTTATGCATAGTTGATGAATCTTTAATCAGTTAACTGGTGCTGCTTTCCTTTTTTAGCAATAATATTTATACTTTCCATATAGCACACACAATCACATATCCTTTGATTGGTAAAATCAATAAACTGATATAATCCATAGGCAATCATTTTGGTAATGAAAACAGTTAAATCTTTGATTGAATCAGCGTAGTGATAGGAATCATCAATAGGATGAGAAAGATAATGGTATACTCCAGTTTTATCCACTGCCACTTGAGATATTCTTTTTATTTTTTAATCAATTGAACAATTTCCCATCTCTTCCACATAGCAGCCAGTTTTATAATTAAATGAATAGTAAAATTGTTCTCCATAATCGTATACAAAGATTACATCTGAGTAATCGTAATTCCACTATTCAAGTTGATGACAGTCTCTTGCTATAAAGATGTTATTCTTGATTTTAATTTGTTTTTAGTGTTTTTTATAAATGATATTTGCGCTTTCTTTCAGCCCAGATTTGAAGAACATCTCTTTCAATTTTATTATAAATTTATTAATTCCCAACCCTAATGGATAAAAAATAATAACATTCATTTTGGTCGTATTCACTGCTTCATTTTGAACTACTTTCAGTATTGAAGTTTCCATCGACTGTGTATCTTTCAAACCAATAATGTTTAATGGGTGTTATGGCCATATCTATAAATTAATAATGGACGTCTAGCCATTGTAAATATTAAATAAATTGAGAAAGTTAATTATTTCCATATTTTGATAATGAGAATGATAAAGGAAAAGTTTAGAGGCTTTTTGTAAATTGTTGAATTGTTTTAATAAGTAAGGAAGATATTCGGTTGGATTGACCCCAAATACATCAATAATAATGACATCGGTCTATACAATTTTATCCGACGTACCAGTATTTTACAATTCAGTAAGTTGTATTCCCTATCTTATTAACGAATCTTTTGTAAAACTAATTTTATCTAACTATTGCTATTCACACAGAAGTAGGCTAATGCCTTTAAAACTGTCCTTATGCGTCACTAATTTAACTTTTCCTTGATATTCTACTGATAATAGGAGAGCAAGAAGGCAGCTTTGAGAAAAATAATGTTTATGGCTAATGGTCAAAAGAGAAAATTCAGAAGTAAACTCAAGTATCTGGGAATTGTAGCTCAATAAACACGTAGGATATTTGCGATAATTCTTGATGATGTTTGAGAGGATGGTTGTTTTGAGTTTCTAAATTAGAAGATGATACTTTGGTGTTAAGATGGATGAGGGCATCAATCAGTTCGGTTTTAATCTTCTCTAATTAATAGAAATTCTTTTCCTGGTAAGTTTATTCATTGAGATTTCTCAAGATGGCAGCTTAATCCTTTAGTTTTTCTTTTTATTTGAGCAAGTATTCCTTTGCCATCAACATTTGATAAAATATGTAATAATTCTTTTATTTATAATTTAGTAAGCTAATAAAAATACAGTCGTTAAATGTGTATATTCATCTCGAAAGACAAACAATAATAAAGGATTTTATTTTGGACAATTTAAGTATAAGAGCAATTTTATGGGCAAATCAGGTCAAATAATAGCGGCAGTTTAATATATTATTTATGCGACAGTGGAAGAGAAGTCAATTGCAAGACGTGTGGCTGAGAAGGACCCAAGATACTGCCAACCCTAAACTCTCAATGTTGTGGGGGAAAAAAGATAATATTATGAACCATGACGACTAGTCTGGTCGGGAAGATGAGCAAAATCTTGAAGAAGTTGTCAATTTGATGGACCAAAGTGCGATTACATTTCGCTCTGTTGTAAAAGTCAAAAGATAGATCTAGTAGCCAATCATGCCTTTACCGATTTTTTTCAAGTTAGTTCAAAAGCATGTAAAAAAACTCCGCTCATAATGTCAATAAAAGATATAGTTATAGTGTCGACTGCAAGAATAAATTTATCTTTTGTAAGGAGGTTTCACCAGAAGAGTTTACGAACTATCAAATTCTCATCATTGACCAGCATTTACTTTTTTCTTTTAATTTGTATATTATTTTCTAGTTAATCGAAAGGTGAATAGTAAAACCAGTCAAAAATTAATAATGCTTTTCTTTGCAAGATAACTAATCGTATCTCTTAATTACTCTTTTCAATTTAATAATTTACAATATCAAAGTACAGTAATAAATATGTTTGTTAATAATACAATGGATGATCTCTCATCATAAATTAATATGAAATCAAATTAATTTTGATTCAAATTTCCAACGCTTTTCTTTAATTCTACTTTGACAAATGCTATTTTCATATTTGCAACTATTAGAATTTACTATTTATTCACTTTCTATTGATCTGAATCTGCAGATTTTATCTATTGGACACGCATTTTCTTATTTTGATTTTTAGATATCGATATTATACTAAGGAGATAAATCTTTATTACTTTTTATCACACCAATTTTTTATTTTTTCTTCTTTAAAACCATTCTTTTTTCAATGCAATTAGATATTGTATTGTTAATTTTTTGGAATACTTTGGGGAGACTAACATTTACTTTTTCAGTCAATTTTCTTTGGTTCAGCATTTTAGTACACTAAAATTAAAATTACAGATATCCTACTACTGTACCATTAATTTCTAAATTGCTCCTACATATTTTTTGTCCTTGTTGTATAAAATCTTCCACCATAATTTGAGTTTCTCCTTCCTCCATGAGGTTAATTTTATTTACTGAAACTATCCTATAATGCAAAAATGATTTTTTTTGTACTTGTTCCAGATAAAATGAATTTTTCCAAATAAGCTTCTTGCTGTTTCCGGATATTGTTGGAGTTTGATACTTGCACTTTTAAAAGATAAGAATCAACTTGTAAAAATGATTATTATTGATTATGTGAAAAAAGGCTTTGAAATTTGAAAGGATTAGGCTACATTTCCACTTTATCTTTTTTGGTTTTGATACTATAGTGTGACTTTTGAGATTTGCCACTTATATATCTTCTATATCTTTAAAAATAGATACCATTTTTCTGTCTTTCTAAATTTATTCATTATGAGAAGCAACTCTCCTCCGAGTCTTATGTATCATCGTCTTTTCATCATTATTAAATAATGTTACTCTTGATGGAAAATAATCCTTGCGTACGATTGTATTATCAATAACTGTGCCAGCTTATATTATTCCCTCAAAGCTTGAATTCTATTTATTGATAAACATTGATTCTATATTGACTTCTTTTTCGTTCTTTTTCGATTGCAAATTTTCAGATATATTTAGAGTGTGGTATCGATAATGACCTTTCTTTTTAACCTATAGTGTTTTATTTTAGTTTGCATCAATCACTTTCTTAGATATTGCTGTTGGTGGTGATAATGATTAAGTTCTTTCCTAGTTTAAAGGTTACAAGTCTCGGTTGTTTTTGATATATTTTTTCGTATTTAATTTTTGTTAGTTTTATAAGTTCTTTTGTCTTAATTCATCCTAATTTTACTTTATTATTGACTTGATATTTTTTTAACTCAGGTCTAAATTATAATTTATAGGATTATTTTTAATTACATTATTTCTAGGCTCTTGCCCAATAATATTCTCTATTTACACTCTGAATTTTAAAATTAAAAGGCATTTTTCTTTTTGATTTCCATAAAATTGATATTTTTATTCATGTACATTATACTCGATAATGGGTCTAGCTTCTCCTCTCTTTACAACGATTTATTCCTTTTTCTAATTTTGTATTTTTTCAAACATTTCTATTTTAATTTAGGTTTTGTCCATTAATGTACAAGGCCAAAGCTTATAAATATATTAATAGTTGTGCCTAAATATATTTTAAATTTGACATTGATTCTCAATATTTTTACTTTAAATCGCAAGTAAATAGTTCTATTATAGTAAAAATGATACCTTATGGTGTCTGGTTTGCGTTAGACTTTTTATATTTAGCAATAGACAGGATTTATATTAGGATTTTAACATAACTTACTTGTTTTTAAGAAATAATATTATCAATAAATCAAAATAAAACCATTATCGATTTATCAATTTCATTATTTTATTTTCCAAGTTTTATCATTCGTGTCCTCAATCAATTGAGATAAAGCAACTTATTTTTATTTTATATATACTTAATAATTATCTTATTATGGACATAATTTAAAGATTAATTCAACTAAATATCTTAAAAGATATATGCAGGTAAGGCGTCGTTATTACCAACAAAAATTAAAGGCCTAAATTATTATTTTAATTTTGTGCTTTATAATTATAATTAACGAATACTAATAATAAGATTGTAATGCATCAAAAGGAGGACAACAACAATGCAACTATACGATATAGCTAGCAAAATTACGAACAAAGTGTCCACAGGCACAATCGCTATTTTAGTTAAGTTCCACCCAATAGCAAATAAACATAAAGAATTACATCCGCAAGAATAAATTCAGTCAACCAAGGCTTGCATACTCGCAAATTAAGTGTTAATAGTGTTTCCAAAAATAGTGAGGTCGATCAACTAGAAAAATAATATTAGAGATTGATCAAAAGATCTAAGGGCCTGCTTTAAGCAAATAAAAATTTAACAAAGCATTAAATAATTCGAATAACTCGTTGGTTGGCAAAATTATAGATTAGACCAAGCAATATAATCTGGAAGAAAAATATAAATTTCTATCTAAAGGTTCTGATTGAAATGATAATCCAAAACAAAATAATGGAGCCATTTATTAATGTACCCAAGGATGGGCAATTACCTAAGCTTACACTTTATGATGTACCTTTTCCCATTCGGGAACATTTGTAAACAATAATGGGATAAAATCATGAGTAATATGATAAAAAATCAAATTATAGTAAGGGTAAGACCAGCAAAGGATATGTGTTTTAAAAGGATCTGAAGAAAAGTGAATTTTAAGCTATCATTGGAAATTAAAGTTTTACCTTCGAAAAACAATTAATCTCAATGGATGGGACCATGCAAAATTCATACTATCAGCCTTAATCGGAAATCAATTACGCACCATAAGATATAGATTTTAGTGAAGATAATGCAAAGATGAATATGGTTATTGTCCCATGTTTCACTCACCACAAATCTAAAAAGAAACACTAGAAACCAAAAGAAAGTTCTAAAACTGCCAAAGTAACTGAGAGTAAGCCTGTTATCAAAGGTGAACCTCAAATAAAAGGAGCTACCACAGAAAGCCTTTGCTGCCTGGATTAAAACAAATAAAATAACCCTCTTCCCGTAAACTCTTCAAATATAACAAGGAAATTGTTTAAATCAAAAGATAAAATAAACTTATGTTCAATAAAATAAAAAGGTAATGCAAAAACTTTCTAAAATAATTAAACAGTAACATTGACAAATGAAAACTAATTATTATCGCAAGAAAGATGTTTTTCCTTGAGTAAACAAAAATAAATCAATAAAAAGGGATTCTAAATTCTGATGAAAGTGGCTGATTTTATTGGTCGTAATGAGAGCAATTTTATTGAGGGAAATACCAGTGCAAACTTGATCAACAAAATTAAGTAAATAGGATCTAAACTGAACATTAATATATCATCTCAAGATCCTATTGAATAAAACTTAGATACTTCCATAATGTCTGAAAAATCTCGAGCTTTTATCAAGGCAAGCGAACAGATACGTAACAAATTTTCTGAAACAGACCAGTAAACAGTTTAATTTCTTTCCTTCCTTAAGAATTTAAAAAACAGAGTTCAAATTTGATTTGCATGTTTATTTTATCATAGCAATAAGTTATATAATGACAGAAGTGAGTGACTAATCACACCCCAAGTCTGAACAAAAAAATATAATTCAATAGATAGGTGCTTCTGAAGCTGTCAAATAAAGCGAAAATAATGACACGAGTTCGAAAGGCCATACTTTGAAACATAAGCAGTAAGTGATCATAGATATAGTCGAAAGAAAAAAGTTAAAAAGGTGAAGCAGCTTGATCCATAAGAAATTAAAGAAATCAAATTATAACGCATTAATATGAAAAGAGTACTTGTATTTTGAAATAGGAAGAACATTGGAATAGCAGATTTGTGAATGAAACTATTCCCGATATGCTTCTCAGTAAACGTAAAACAGTGGTTATTCAGCCAAAAAAAGAAAAACAGATAATTTCCGTAAACCTCACTCACCACTCCAAACTTCTTATCATATGGATAGAGATTTAAAGAAAAATAAGTTACCTAATTTGACAGTTAAAGATTTGAGAGATAATCCCATTAAAAATACACGTTAATTGATAATTACATAGATAAATCTTTCAAAATAAGGACAGTGGGAAAAAAGTAAGACGAAAATTAAAAAAAAGAACGGCACAATGAGAAGAAATCTGAGATAAAGGACAGGGCTGCTTCAGAATCCAATAAAAATAATCTGTAGGCCAAGGTCGAGGCTATAGTTCAACAGAGCAAAGCGGAAAAAGAACAAAAAAAGCTCTTGAGTCTACTAACAGAGCAGACAGTAATTATGCCCATAAATTAAACATATAAAAGCATGCTGACTGACCTAATTGAGTTATGTGTGGATAAAAAGAAGCATAAATAAGTTCGAACTACCATCTAGCAAGAAATAAAAACAATCGGCAGCGATGCAAATGTTTATACTACTATCCACGGGATGATAAAAGAGAGAAGAAAGTTAATTGCCAAGATAAGATAGTTAAAGTAATGCGCAACCTTAAAAATTTGTTTTGATTTGCAAATTAATTCACTCGGGCTTGTGTAAGAAATATTAAAGTTTAAAGCCAAGTGGGAAGAAATATATTACAAATATTTCTCCATCTAGAAAAAAATCAACTATGAGTTCGAGGGAAGTAATTATCTGCTGAAGATGAAGGAAGAGGTTCATGAACTAGAACTAGATGGCGTACCTGACCCTTTCCTTGTCTCCCAAACCTCAGATTTGCAACGTCTACTGCCTTCTCTCAAGTAGGACGAGCAACGTTAAGCAAAGTAGATAAAGCTAAAAATCCGTGCATGTGAGTTATTACTGATTGAGGAGTAGCTATTAGTTTCTATTTGATTGTTTATCCTCCTTAGCTTATTTACAGAGTAGCCTGCATCCTGTATATTAAATTAACGATGTAGAATTCAGTGGTCCACGAAATTAGCGGGATGAACTCTTCACATGTGTTTAGCATCAGACAGAGTTTTATTAATACTCACATTTCAGAAGATCCATCTTCCGAACTGAGGAGGTACACTAGTTTTTATGTAGGTCTAGGATTCAAAATTTACCCAACCATCGGAAGGAGGACCTTTCTGGTAAATTAAATTTTATCGTCGTTTTTCAGACAATTGAGATAGAAAGACTCTCCCTGTAGATTGAAGCTCTTCGAGTCAAGACGAAAGACTGGTAGCGGCAGAAAAATAATGCGGAAAATTATTAAGTTCAAATAAGAGAGTTAACTTAACGCTGCCATATGCTGGAGATGCAACGCGACAGCATGCAGGGTGATACGGAAAAATTGGGCAGTTTCTGCGATCAAGTCTGCAAATAATTTCAGTAATACAAAAACAAATATGGCAGCGGAGAGGCTTATAAAGAGAAATATCAGATGGAATGCGCACGGAGCCAGCAGTTGCAAAGGGAAGTCGATAAGTGGAAAAATCGATATGCTGGGTTGGAATTATCCAAGGGAAAATAGTTATAAGAAATACGAATGCAATTTTAGACACAGAGGAAGAGCACTATTAATAGATAAATAAAGGAAATGACCATTAAATTCGAAAATTAGATAGCCAACTTATTGGGGGAACTAAAAAAAACTAGAGAATAAGGAGAATTTAGGACTAAGGAAATAGATAGACTTCAAGAAGTGATTGGCAAATTCGGAATTCGAGAGGGTCAGGTTAAGGATATTGAAGACAAGATTCATTAGTATGAGAACAAAATTTCTCTACTTTCTCAATAAAATTATAGACTCAACTAAGTTCTAAGACGCAAATCGGAGGAAATAGATCGTATGAGGGGTAGCTAAAAAGAGATAAAAACAAAATTGTAAGCTGTAAAAAAGCCCGCTGATGAATTGAGACGCTACAAACAGGAACTATAAGGTAAAATCCAAGAAAACAGATAACTTAAGATATTAATTTCTGGCTTGCAAGAATAAAATGAAAAACTGAACAATGGTATTTAACAAACTTAAAAGTACTAACAACTCGTTTAGGAGACATCCCAATAAATTGAAAGACTTACAAAACTCATTCATGAAAAGATTAACTAATTGGAGTAGTGCAAGAACAAGAACAGGGGGCTCTAGGCAAGGCTAAACTCAATCAGTGGCCAAACTAATCAGATTAGCAACTATGAAGAAAAGATAACTGCCATGACTAAAGAACAGTAGAGACTGAATTAACAACTGAAAAACAGATTATGCAATAACGAAGACTTGAAGCAAAGATGCAATGAACTTGAAAAAGCAGTTGGAAAGTACTAGGCGATTTTACAATAAAATAACTAGCTAAGGTAGCAAGCATCTGCTAATGTATATAAAATGGAGTAGTTAAAGCAAAAGATTAAACTTTTAGAGGACAACTCTAGAAACGATGAAGATATTCAAAATAAGCTCCGGGCCTAACAACAAACTAAGAAAGATCTGGTGGGATAAAGAGACAAATTTAATTCAACAATAGCAAATTTATCCTTACAACTGCAGACAGCTTCACAAAAGGTGACCGCTCTCCAATCAGAGCTTGATAAATTTGCAGATATCCAAGCAACCCTATTGTCTTATCAGCAGAAAATTTCAGCAATGAGTCAACAGTTAGATAGGATCAATGCTGAGATTTATCAGCGCGTAGCTGAACTCAATCAGTTAAAAGAAACTGTCAAGTCTTTCAGCAGTAATAAATTATGCAACGAAAACATTGAACAAAAATTGGTTGAAACTCTATCATAAATGTAAAATTTAATACTTAAAATTGATAGTCAGCAAAGGGAAAATGACCGATTACAAGATGATAACATTAAACTGGAGGCAACTGCCAATAATTTAGAAGGAGAAGTGATGCTCCATGCACAGGAAAAAGGGGAATTGGCCTTATTGGTGAGAGATAAAGGAGTAGAAATTCACGAACTGCAGAAACAGGTGGAGAGTATGAGTAGTAGAGTAGCTGAGGCTAGAGACCTTGAAATTCAAAATCAACAGAATAAGGTATTTCTAAACATATTTAGGCAAAAATATAGATTATGAAAACGTCTTATGACCAGCTTTAAAGCAGATTCAAGAACTAAACTAAAAAATCATAAAAGTTTTCCAATGATATCGAACAGCTATCAGCCTAGTTAATAAAAGTCAGATCTGAACCTAAAATTTCGGCTAAATTGGTGGAGTAATTGTCATTTCTCAGAAGATTTTGCGAGGAGAAAGATTCTGCAATAAGTGTGCTTAAAAGAAGAATAGATACAATTGAAGGGCTACTTCGTAACTTGAAGCAAAAATATGCTGCCGAGTATCAGTTAAGCGAAAATTTGAGAAGAACAGCTGAATCATCCATAGGCAATGTGGAAATTATGGATAAGTTAGTTGATATGCTGAAATGGTACGACTAAGAGTTGAACAAAGCCAGGGAGGAAAATATCGTATTGGAAAGTAAACAAAAACCCAATAATTTTGAAGTTCGCCAATTTTAGAATGATTTCAATTAATAGAGCAACAGCTAATAATTGAGAATCACTTTTGCCAAGCAACCCTAACAAAATTAAAAAATCGGAAATAACTCCAGCTTATACTCCTTTAAGGTTGAGTCTAACTAGTTCTTATAAAATAGGCCGAAATCGACAAGATAATTTGTATAATAACCATAAACTCGATAGATAGATAATAATTATTTACGAGAACAGAAGCAATACAGATAAGTTCGAGAAGATGCGAATGCTAACAAACCAAATAACGATTTTAATGATACCTCTTCGATGTCTAATAGTATCATCAATACTCTCATCACTAAATAGTCAATGTGTAGATTCGAAAACGCAGGAGTGGGTCCATTCTAAAATATCAGCAACCCTACCTTCGGCAAGAGTGTTTCCATATCAAAGATGAGATATATCCCCCCAGCTAGCTCGCCGCACAGAAATAATTCTTCGATTTATCGCAATAATAGTTATCTCTCAATTGATCCTCAATCTTAGAATGAGCCCTATCATACTAGTCAAGTCCAAAGTTACATTTCTCCGTCAATGATAATTTCTCCGTCAATGATAATTTCTCCTGTAAATCGGGTGAATACGTTGGAAGATGTAGGAGTGAAGCGAGTGACTTCCTACTCCCAATTTTATCCTTCCTTCAATAGTAACCAAAATCAGTACATTTGCGATTAGTGTAGAGACGCTCCTAAAATTAGAATTTTGGAAACCGCCCAATCCCCAAATATAGTGAATTCTACGAAAAGCACTACATTCCGAGCAGCAAAGAAGACCTGGACTCCCGCTGATTTCCCCCAGTTTTGGTGATTCATTTAATGAAATATAGCATAAAATACAAAAAAATGAAATATAGTTATGTAAAATAATATGAGTCTATGACTCTTAAAGTTCTATTTTGGGATTAATCTAATAACAAATAATTATATTAATCAGTACTGGAGATAAGTACATATTAAACTTTCTCAGTAATTGAATTTCTTTGCTTTTTAGTTGTTTGAATCATAACTACAAAATATTTTAAAATGTATGAACATATTTTAAATCATTACTGATTGGATATTTTTTTCTTTTGTTTTCTGATATAATCTAATGTCAAGATTATCTTGTATAGTTTTAATTTACTCCATGTTAATATTATCTTTTCAATTTAATCCAATTTATTAATCAATGCTTAAACATTATTGAGGCGTATTTGTATTATATTAACAACTGGCTGATTTCATTAATTTTTTTAAAGTAAATTAATAATTAGTCATTAGTTATATTCTTATAAATTTTGGACCATAAATCATCATCAGATACGCTTCATTTTTTAACTGTCCTATTTGTCAGTTGCTAAAATGGCTTTAATGGTCAGTGAATTAAAGCAGTGGGGACATTCAGCATTCATTAAACTTTTCTGCTCCATATCCAATTTTTATTTAGCCTCACATCCCCCTTTTAGCCAAAAGCGAGATCCTAATCTTTCCTGGAATTCAAGAATCAGTATCTGAATTATAGCCAGCGCGATTATTAATACAACAAGAGTGTAGTTGGTTCGATGTCTAAGAATGTTAACAGGACAGCCTATGATATAAATTCCAACTGCGAGATTAATAATATAGTAGAGTAAAGCCAATGCAGAAATCGAGTATTTTTGGTCCTTCAAGTAGTTTTACTGTATCTGAATCAGAGGAAACAATGAAAGCAGAAAGAGATTGCCTTCCAAAGATAAAAAACAGCCAAAGAACCAGATCGAGCAATAAACGGCTGCATAAGTTAATCTTTTATATTCGGGTTTACATGCAATCAATACAAGAAAAAGTATTGCTTGAGACAAGAAATGAAAAACCATCAGTAATAGCAAGAAAAAAGCATAATCTTATAAGTGTTATCTTTGATCCAAAAATAAAAATAAAGTGAAAGACAGTTCCCACGCATTTAATGCCGAGAGATATAGAACAGAAGATTTTTAAAAGAGAGGACTCTGTGTTGATATTCTGCTTTAGGATGAGTTTGGATATAATTTCTTCATTTTAGCCTATCTCGATATTTCATCCATTTCAAGAGCAAATATCATGAACACAATCAACTTCAATACCTGTTGGATTACAAGCAATATTGATACTAATATTGCATCTTTTTATTGTTGGAATTATATTTTGAGTGTGTTCCCAACTTGCTTGACTTATAGAGTTTAAATAGATAGTGTTATAAAAGGTTAATTCAAATTGTAATATGCTTATTTTATTCCATTTAAATACAATTTACAGGTGGCGTTAACTTGACCCGAAAAAAAAGGTGAATTACTGATGTGGCTTTTATTTACATAAATTGTAATCTCCAAATAGTTGTCCCACACATTTTACCAGTACATCTTAACTATTAGTTGATCTGGCCATTTCCATCTGCACCGCCCACCCATTTATTTTAAGCCAAGCTTATTCCAAATGGTTTGAGAGTTGTCCTCTGTCACAATCTGCCATGTACTTGGGAGCAGTTGCGCCTTTGCAACAAACGCCAGCACAATCAACAGGAATACACAAACAAGTTTCATGCAAATTATAATGAATGAAAAGGCAAAATTAAATGCGTTTACATAACATTCCCATTTTTATAAGTCACTCTGATTTTTTGAGTCTTTTGTTGCCCTGAAAAATAAATATAAACTTTATGTTGCAAAATTTTGGGAATCATTAACACTCAAATATATTTACATGTTATAGTCGTTGCACAAATAAATACTCTAATAACCTCGATCAAAAAGAAGAAAGGGTGGCTTAGAGTAATTAAATATTAATAAAGGCAACTATTGACAGAGAATTTCATTAAACTGATAAACAATTGATCATTAATTAGAATATCCTGAATTTGGAATAATATTTAATTATTAATTTATAAATGAATGATGGATGATGATGATGAATCAAACGCTCTTTATCTTTTAAAGGTCCTATTTGTCCACCCCGACAATGGCTTTTGCGGTTAGTGGCTTGAAGCAATGCGGGCACTCAGCATTCATTGAACTGTTCTTTTCCAAAGCTAACTTTTACTAAGCTGTACTTCTCTCCTGCAGCCAAAATCGAGGCCCAACTATTTCCTGGATATAGAGAACCAACACTTGAATCACGGCCAACACAATTATTACAACAGCGAGGGCGTAGTTGATGCGATGCCGAAGAAAGTTAACGGGACAACCTATCATGTAAATGCCAAGCAGGATATTGATGCTGTAGTAGAGTACGGTGTAAGGGAAGTTAAATGATTTTTGATTCTTTGCGTAGTTTTATTGTATCTGAATCAGTGGGAACAATGAGAACAGAAGCAGATTGCACTACAGGGAAAAAAGGGAGCCAAATATCCATATGAAAAAATAAACTGCTACATATTTAAATTCTTTAATATGAATTTCCAGGATGATGAAAGGTATTAACATTCCTACTTGAAATGCAAAATGGAAAACAAATACCATTATCAGGAAATCAGAATCCAATTTTTGTCGATATTGGTCATGAAATAGAAAGGCAGCGAAATAGAATTCCCAAGCATTTAATGCCGAGCAAAACACAAAAGATAAATTTTATGATCGAAGACGTTATGAAATATTACTTTACTAAGAGCCAAGTGGTGATAAATACCTTTTAGACTAATAAGGGATAAATTTATCCAAAGTTCTCACTGCAATAATCATTATTAAAATAAATTTCATTGCCAATTGAATTAAGCACATTCCTTTGAAGGATGCCGCCTCCATTTATTGGAATTGTATTTTGAGAGTGCTGGAATTTTGTGTGAGCT